>VOFC01001802.1_pt1 | contig 258001 bp, 467 predicted proteins | sample 5384161 | NCBI WGS metagenome assembly VOFC01 (sample SAMN12384722, study PRJNA508395) | human gut metagenome | isolation source: healthy gut B | host: Homo sapiens
CATCGATGACAAAACTAGGAAGCATGCTTTTAATTATGGAAGCAATAGATAATGGTAATTTAAAATTAGAAGATAAAGTAACTATTAGTGAAGAAGCTGCCAATATGGGAGGAAGTCAAGTTTTCTTACAAGCTGGAGAAAGTTATACAGTTCATGATTTACTTAAAGGAATAGCTATAGCAAGTGGTAATGATGCAGTAGTTGCCATGGCAGAAAAAAATTGGTGGCTCACAATCTGCTTTTGTAGAAATGCTTAATAAAAGACTTAAAGAAATTGGAGCAGTAAATACCAATTTTGTAAATGTTCATGGACTTGATGCAGAAGGACATTATTCAACTGCCAGAGATATGTCAATTATTGCCAGAGAGCTTCTTAAACATCCCAAAATACTGGAATATACAAGCATATATGAAGAATATTTAGAAAAAAATGATGGCTCAAGAATTTGGCTTGTTAATACTAACCGATTAGTTAGATTTTATGAAGGCGTAGATGGACTTAAAACAGGGTTTACAAAAACTGCAGGTTATTGTTTAACTGCCACAGCTAAAAAAGATAATTTTAGATTAGTATCTGTAGTAATGGGGAAGATACAACAGAAAATAGAAGTAGTGACACAGTTAAAATGTTAAATTATGCTTTTAATACTTTTAAGATAAACATAATCAAAACTAAAGGTGAAGTACTTGGAAAGGTAAGAGTAGAACGAGGAAAACAAGATGTTGCAAACATTGTTTTATCTGAAGATGCAACAGAACTTTTAAAATTACTGATCCAGCTACAAATTATAAATTTAACCTACTGGTTGATAAAATAAAAGCTCCAGTAAAAAAGGGGGATGTCGTAGGTTTAGCACAAATAATAGATGATGCAGGGAATATAGTTGATGAAGTAGATGTAACTGTGGAAAAAGATGTAAAAAAGCAAATATTTTAGATTATATACTAAGAAATTTAATAGTTCTTGGTAAAGGAAAATCTTTATTAAAACAATAAAAAGGGGACTATCAGAAAATTAAGTGAATATTTTTCTTGATAGTTTCTTTTTTTTGTTTGATTAAAGCGAAATGTTAACAATATGTCTTTCATCCATATTTTTCACTATAAAAAATAACGTAAAGAGAATCTAAAATAATAAAATTAGACTAATTTTGATGCTAAAAATAACCGGCAAAATAACCGGCAAAATAACCGGCAAAATACTAGGCAAATTGATAATTATATGGTAAAATGTATTTAGGATATTTGGAGGTGTAATATGATTGAGACAATAGAAAATTCAAGAGTTGAATTTAAAGTAAAATTAGTTGATGACTTAGAGGAAACTATTATTGGATTTTTAAATAGTAAAGACGGTGGCATCATTTATTTAGGAGTAAATGATGATGGTGAAGTTGTTGGATTAAATAATAATTTAGATTTGTTGCAAAGAAAAAATTAAAGATAGAATTATATCCAATATTGAACCATCAACTCTAGGATTATTTGATATAGAGATATTAACTGACAACAAGAAAAATTATTTAAAACTTACTATAGCCAGAGGATTAGAAAAGCCATATCATTTAAAAGGTATGGGAATGACTTCTGATAGCTGCTTTATCAGAGTTGGTAGTTCTAACGAAAGAATGAATGAACACTTAATAAGTAAAATGTTTAAAGAAAGAACAAAGGAACTCCATTAAAAATATTATTTCTCCTAGTCAAGAACTGACATTTACTGATTTAAAAATTTATTATAAAGAAAAAGGTTTTGATATAGGTGATAACTTTGAAAAGCAATTAGGGTTTTTCACACAAGATAATAAATATAATTATTTAGCGTATCTTCTAGCGGATGAAAATGCAGTGTCTATTAAAGTTGCAAAATATGCTGGTGATGATGTAGATGAATTAATGGAAAATTATGAATATGGTTTTTGCTCATTAATAAAAGCAACTAATAGAGTATTAGAAAAATTTAAAGTTGAAAATAAAATATATGCAAAAATTACATATCCTGAAAGAAAAAAAATCAATGTATGATTATAACGCTGTAAGAGAGGTTATTATAAATGCATTAGTTCATAATGATTGGACTAGTGAATATCCACCTAAATTTGAGTTTTTTAATGATAGATTGGAAGTGTCTTCATTCGGTGGTATACAAAGTGAATTTACGGAAGATGAGTTTTTGGAGGGATATTCGGCTCCTAAAAATCCGGAATTGATGCGTGTATTCAGAGATTTAAAGCTTGTTGAACATTTAGGAACTGGTATTAGAAAGATATTAAAAAATATGACAAAAATATATATCACTTTTTTCCCCACACTTTATAAGAGTTAGTATTAAATACAACAAAAAATAAATTTGAATACGAAAACAATAAAATTATAAATGAAATAGAAGGATTAACAAAAGTACAAGAAGATATTATCCAATTATTATTAGATAAACCATCACTTACACAGGTAGAATTAGCTAATATACTTGGTGTAGGTGAAAGAAAAATAAGATATAATATGAAGGATTTGATTGATAAAAATTATATAGAAAGAGTTGGATCTAGTAAAACTGGAAAATGGAAAGTAATCATTAAAGAAAGTGAAACATTATGAAAAATATTGATCAAAAGAAGGCCGCAAAAGAGGTAGTGTAAAATAATCTTTGTAAATGGATTAATTTTCCATAAAAAGGAATCAAGTAATGGTTCCTTTTTATTCATATAATAATGTGTTTTTTTTGTTATCTATAAGATTTATAAAAGTAGAAATTTAGTCAAGGAAATCACAGCTGTTCATGAGTATGCAAGCAATAAAAAAAGCCTAAAAGGCTTTTTTTTAAATTATATTTTTATGCAATTTTTCTTTCACTATTAATACTTATTAACTCATGAGTCAAATCAGTACTTATACCATCAACAAGTTCCATAATTCTTGTATTACATTCATATCTTTCTCGATATATTTCTTTTTTCTTCTTCAGTATCAAATAATAAAGTGATTAACAGCTCAAAACGTCTTTCTTCATTAGGTTCTTCACCAATTTTTTTAGCTAATTTAATTTTAAAATTATTATTATCAAAAAAGTATTTAAATCATGAGATATTTGGATAAGTTTAGCAAAAAGATTAATATTAGCAAGCAATTCTTTAAAATCAATTTCCCCATTTGCCATTCTAAATTCAATAGTGTTCTTATCAGGATTATTTATATTTTTAAGTTAAGTCCACAATATCTAGTTTTTGTAATTTTCTTTAATGTATTAATGTATTCTGCACATGACTCTGCATTATCTAGTGTACCATTTGCAATTGACATAATAAAATGATTTTTTATTTTACTTGCATATTTTAAAATACTCAATCTTTTTTGAGAACAAGCTCTATCTGTAATTTTATAAATAATATCTTCACAATTAGCAAATAAATATAAAAATATAGCATAATCTTCTTTAGTTTTTAAATAATTTGCTCCGATATGAATATGTCCACCACAAGTATCATCAGTTGTAAATCCAACACTTTGTAAAACATTACAAAGTGCTTCTAATGTAGTTAAATCTTCTTTATTATAATGTAAAATAGGGGAAACAACTTCAAGTCCATTTTTAACTGAATTATCCATAGTTACATCAAAGTTTTCAAATAAACTAGGGACATTTTTTAAACCTTTGTATATTTTCATTAGTGGTTTCCAGTTCAACCCCAATAGTTATATCTGGCGATATATCTAAAGAAAGTCTTTTGCTATCAGGATTTAAATAAGTAATCTTTTTATCAGGATTATTTGTATCTAATAAATATTTCACTTGTTTATCTTTTAACATACTTATTAAATGTTGTTCTAAATCAGAATTATTTCCATAATAATAGTGGACATTTTTAACATATTCCATTTTTTGTTCATCATCAGGTGCTTCTTTAAAACTCTTGATTATTAAATCTCTATCTTGAGTTGCAACCACAAAAATAGCTTTTAAAGGTATAAAAATAGGTTTCATTTTATTTAAAAATTCATACCCAATAGTTTTTAATTCATCACTTGTAAATAACTTTTTTATAGCTTTTAAGTCAAATTCATCAAATAAAACAGAATATTTATCAAACATTTTATATCTTAAATAATCATTTTTTAGTGCTAAAACAACCATCAAAAACACATCAAGTTTTAAACTCTTTTGTAATTTGAAAAACTCTATTATAGATTCATCATCTTTACCATCTAAATAATATTTTAATTCTAATCCACGTATCTCACTCATAATATAACCCCCATATTCAGAATAATTATAGCACATTATGTGGCTTTTGTCAAATTGCTGTAAATAAAAAGAATAAGTAATAACTTATCCTTCAAAATCCTCAATTTCAGTTTTTGATTTATGTGGCTCATCAAATAATAAACCATTATAATTTCTTTGTCTTAAAGCCTCATAAAGCATAATAGCAACTGTATTAGATAAATTAAGTGCTCTAACATTTGAAGTCATTGGCATTCTCATACATTTATCTATATGTGGTTTCAAAATATTCTTAGCTATTCCAGTAGATTCTTTTCCAAAGACAAAATAAATATTTTCATTTAAGTTACTATAATCGAAACTAGAATGTGGTTTATGACCATACCTTGTTAAAAAATAAAATGTACCATTTTGATTCTTACTTAAAAAATCTTCCCAATTCTCATATACATACCATTTTAATTTATCTATGTAATTAACACCACTTCTTTTAAGTGAAGCATCATCTACTTTAAAACCTAAAGGTTTAATTAAATGTAGAGTAGTATTAGTTGCCACACAAGTTCTCATTATATTACCAGTATTCTGAGGTATTTCTGGTTCGAATAAAACAACATTTAACATAATTTCACTCCTTAAAAAAAGACCATTATTGGCCTTGGTATTCATAAATATCTAAAAGCTTTTGAAAATCTCCAGCATTTATAACATTATTATCATTTCTATGTACTATATTTACAACTTTACCATCTTTATAATAAAGTATAACAGGAACTTTAGTAATTTTATCTGTTTCAAAAGCATTATTTAATCTTGTTAAGTAATTATCCTCATTTAACATATCTTTAACATTTATATAATAGAAGGAATCACTTAATTTATATTTATCAATAATAGTTTTTAATCCAGTTTCTAACTTATAAGTATCTTTATCACCAGTATAAGTTATTAAAACAAAATATTCATTAGGTGACTCAGTAAGAATTTGATTAACTTCATCTAAATTCTTAATTTCTAAACTTACAGTTCCAGTACTAACTAAGTAACTTGTACTATATTTTTCAGTTTCATTAGTTTTATTAACTCTATAAATATAAAATATAACAAGAATTAATAAAAGTACAACTCCTAAAATAATTAAAAAGTTTTTAGAAGTGAAAAAATTTTTTGCTCCTTTAACTTCTTTAATTTCTGCATCAGTCTTTTTACAGACTTTGTATTTGTAGTTTTTTTGTATTTGCCATACACACCATACCTTTCTTTTTATAATATAACACATTATTTTATATTTTTAAATAATTTTCTTATTCTTCGACATCATTTTTCTCTAACTTTACTAAAACTTCACGAGGTTTAGAACCATTTTGAGGTCCAACTATACCACGAGCTTCAAGTAAATCCATCATTCTAGCAGCTCTGTTATAGCCAAATCTAAATCTTCTTTGGACTAATGAAGCACTAATTTTTCCTGTTTGAATAGCAAATTCAACAACATCATTATATGCATCATCATCTTCACCACCAGTAGCGGAGTTACCTGAACCACTTGAAGTATTTTGACTTACATTTTCAAATGTTTGGTCATATTTAGCAGTACCTTGATTTTTACAAAAATCTATTAATCTTTTAATTTCATCATCATTTATAAAACAACCTTGAATTCTCGTTGGTGCAGATTCACCCATTGGGAAATATAGCATATCACCTTTACCAAGAAGTCTTTCAGCACCTCTTTGGTCAAGAATAGTACGTGAGTCAATTTGTGATGCAACTGCAAAAGCAATACGTGATGGTATATTATTTTTTAATTAACCCAGTAATGACATCTGTTGATGGTCTTTGAGTTGCAACTATTAAATGAATTCCTGCTGCACGTGCAAGTTGAGTTATACGAGTAATTGAATCTTCAACTTCTTTAGATGCAACAAGCATTAAATCCGCAAGTTCATCAATTATAACAACTATATAAGGCATTTTATTTTGAGGACTTTCTGGATGTTTTTTATTGTATTTATCAATCATTTCATTATATCCAGAAATATTTTTAACTTCTTTATCACTAAATGTTTGAAATCTTCTATCCATTTCTGTAACAACTCTTTGTAATGTTAAACTTGCTTTTTTAGGATCACTTACAACTGGACAAAGTAGGTGAGGAATACCATTATAGTTTGTAAGTTCAACTTTTTAGGGTCTACAAGAACTAGTTTTACTTCAGTTGGTTTATAACGCATTAATATTGAAGCAATAATACCATTGATACAAACAGATTTACCAGAACCAGTAGAACCAGCAACTAAAAGGTGAGGCATCTTTGTTAAGTCAAATACTTTTGGTGTACCCATTATATCCTTACCTAAAGCTGCACATATTTTAGCATCACTTTTTAAGTTTTGTGGGCTTTCAAGAACTTCTCTTAGAGTAACACTTGAAATTGTAGGATTTGGTATTTCAATACCTATAGTACTTTTTCCTGAATAGGAGCTTGTATTATTACATCTTTAGCAGCAAGTGCCAAAGCAATTTCTTTATCAATACTTAATATTCTATTTACTTTAGTAGCAGGTGGAACAGTAAGTTCATATTCTGTAACTGCTGGTCCGATATGGATTTCCACAACTTTGGCAGCAATACCAAAATCTCTTAAAACTCTTTCAAGAATTTCTTTATTACTTTGTGTAAATGTTGTGCTATTAACTTTTTAGGTTTTAATGGATCAAATACTTCACTAAATTTTGGCAATCTATAATATTCATCTCCATTATCAATAGCTTCTTCTTGTTTAGGTTCATTTTTTTCTAATGATTCTTGTGTAATAGGTTTAGTTTTTAATTCTTCCATACTAGTAATAATAATTTTTTCTTTTTCTAAAGGTTTAACTTCAGGTATTTCTTTAATATCATTACTATTACTAATTGGTATAGATTCTTCACTTGCTGTATCAACTTTATCTTTTTTCTTTCTTTTAAATAAGCTAAATATTTTAGCAAAAACATTTGATAAATTGAAATTAAATGTTAAAACTGATGCAAATATGCCAAGTAAAACTAAAATAACAATAGTGCCTGTTTTACCAAATAATCCATAAAGTAGGGCAGTAAATAAAGCTCCTGATAAAAAACCACCACCAATTACAACTGTAGTAACACCAGAAGTATTTAAGGCATTAGATGCGTTTATTGATGATATTCTTTCCATATAATTATTGTATGTTTCCAAAATAATTTCTTTTGGATTTTGAGTTATAGATAAAAATTCAAAATGGCTAGCAACTAACAAAATAATGAAAAAAAAATGTATAATCCAATTAATTTAGAACTAGTAAATTTAGGCATCTTTCTTTTTGTAAAGCATGTAAACTCCAAGTACTATTAAAGATATTAATATAATTATCCACCAAGTACCAGCTAAAAATATTGCAAACATTTTAAGTAGAGAACCAATAAATCCAAAGCCAAAACCAATTATACCTATAAGTATAAGGATAAGGCCAGTAAGTTCAACGCTATAACTACTATTATTACTTTCTTTAGTTTTTTTTCTTCTTTGCCATTTTTTATCACCTTAATTAATTATACCTTAATTTATAAAAATATTCAAATGCTTTTTTGAAAATTTGGCCATAATAAAAAGCCATAATGGCTTTCATATTATTTATATCCTTTTTCCTTATAATAATTATATAGTTCTTGAAAACGATTAAAGTGAACAATTTCTCTTTGGCGTAAGAATAAAAGTGGTTCAATTACTTTTGGATCTGTTGCTAAATCAATTAAATGTTCATAAGCAACTCTAGCTTTTTGTTCTGCTGCCATATCTTCAACTAAATCAGCAAGTGGATTACCAGTAACCGCAAATGTTGATGCATCAAAAGCAACACCATCAGCACTCATTGGAAATACACCTTTACCATGTTCAGTATAAAAACTTTCAAGTCCAGCTTCTTTAATTTCTTCAATTGTAGCATTTTCCATAAGTTGTGAAACAATTGTAGCAACCATTTCTAAATGACCTATTTCTTCAGTGGCAATGTCGTTTAAAAAGAGCTCTTCCTTTTTCATCCGGCATTGTAAATTTTTGATGAAAATATCTAAGTGTTGCCCCAAGTTCTCCAGCATATCCTCCAACTTGTGTAATAATTAATTTAGCCATTTTTAAATCTTTTTTAGTTACACTAACTGGATAAGATAAATGTTTTACATATTTAAACATATTTAGTCCCTCCAGTATTTTCCCATGGCCAAGGGTTATTAATCCATTCAAATTTATTAATAGATTCATTATCCATAACTTCAAGTGGACCATAACACTTTACATATTCCATTTCTTTTTCACATGATTTTTCTGTAAGTTCTTTAAATTTTTTTAACATCTGTGCATCTTCTGGATGTAAATCTAAGTAAATATTCAAATCATTAATTGCAAAAGATAATGCCATAATTTCTAAAAGTAATTCTTCTTGTTCATTTTTAGCTACATTTTAGCTGGTTTATAATCTTTATAAGGAACATATTCATCTTGAAACATATTTCCTTTAGTAAATCCAGTTGGTACACTAGTAAGCATATTAGTTTTATCAAATTTTACTTCTTTAGGTATTGTAAATCCAAAGAAACCTAAATTATCATCAAATAACATAAATTTTCCTCCCTAACTTATAGTATGTTTTACCTAAAATATGTATTGGGTTAAATACTTAGGGTATAATAAATTTACACATCAATAAAATATTTATAAATAAATTTATTATAAGTAATTGACTTTAAGGACATTTTATTTTAAAATTATTATTAGGATAGGTTAGAGGCATATGGATAAATTACGCGTAAAATTAAAAAAAATCCTAAATAAAGATGTAACAAATCTTTTAAACAAATATAAAATTCTACTGGTAAGCATAGCTATAGTAGTAATTTTAGCATGTGTAGGATTAATAGTTTCATATGCATTTTACCAAGTTGTAGATACTACACCAGTTATACTTAGTACAACACCTCAAATTCCTGATTTAGATGTTAGAATTATGGCTGAAGATAGAGATACAAATGGAAATGGAGTTAATAGTTACTCTGTATATCCATATATACCAAAAGCAGGTTATAAATATGAAGCAAGCATGAGTTATTGTACAAATGGTGGAACAATAAATTATAATGCAAGTACATATGATGCAAGCATAAATGCAACAGGACATGATGTTTGTTATTTATATTTTAAATCAACTGCAAGTTTAGATATAACCCTTGAAGTATATGCTGAAAATGTCAATAGTGATGGAGTAGGAAACGGAGTATATACAAAGCTTGAAACAACATCATTACCATCAATAGGATATGAATTTAATAGTAGCAAATCTTATTGTGTATATGCCGATGATTTAAATACACATGTAACAGATTCAACAGTAACATTTGATACAAATAAACAAAACTTTACAGTTAATGCCAGTAAAAAAGGTGCAATATGTAAAGCTTACATGGATGCAATGGATGTAGATATTGCCTTAAAGATTTATGTTCAATCAAAGAAAGGTTCATCAACATATTTTGAAGTAGATAAAATACCAACAAATAACTTCTATGAAATAGGTGCTAAATCTGCTTGTAAAGGTACATCAACAATGAGTATGAAAAATCAAAAAATAATAATAGCTGCAACAAATAGAACAAATTGTGTAGCATATTTAAATGTTGGTTCAGGACCAATACTTGAAAGTATGCAAAATAGTGTTAGTGGTCAAAAATGTTACAATAACACTTACAAATAGCAATATCGGTGTTACACCAACTACTTATTACTATTCTAAAGATAATGGTGCAACATATGTAACAAGCACATCAAATAGTTATACATTTACAAATTTAACACCACTTACAGAATTTACTTTTTAAAGCTTATTCTGTAGATGCATCAGGAAATACATCAGGAATTTTAACAACCACAGCAACAACTGACTATGTTTTAGATAAACCATTTGATTATCAAAATTCTGCACAACAATTTAATGTAATTGTTTCAGGCTACTACAAAATGAGAGTATGGGGAGCTCAAGGCGGATACAGAACTACTGAAGGAAATTCAGGTCGTGGTGGATATGCTGAAGGAACAATATATCTAAATGCTGGAGATGTTCTTTACATTCACACTGGTGGAGCTGGTGGAAATGGTTCATCTGGTTGTGGTTCAACTATTTGTGCAGGTGGATATAATGGTGGCGGCTACCGTTATAAGTATTATGGCGGTGGTGGTGGTACCGATATACGTATTAACACAGATTCGTTACTTGCCCGTGTAATTGTAGCTGGCGGTGGTGGTTCAGATGGAGCTACCGGTAAAAAGGGTATGTACGGTGGTGGAACAACTGGTGGTTCAAGTACAGAAAGTTATTCTGCTGTAGGTAACTATGGTGGAAAAGGCGGAACTCAAACATATTCAGGTTATTCAGCATCATACACAATAACAACCCAAACAACAACTGGTTTAAATTCAAATACATTAGCTAATTATGCCGGAGGATTTGGCTTTGGCGGCGGCGGTGTCTACTTAAGTAGTGGTTATGGTGGAGCAGGCGGCGGCGGCTGGTATGGTGGTTCAGGAAACGTACCAGATGGTTCAGGTGATGATGACCGTGGTGGCGGTGGAGGTTCAGGATACATTTATACTTCTAGTACCGCTTCAAATTATCCATCTGGATGTTTACTTAATAGTTCATACTATTTAACAAATGCTTCAATGAAAGCTGGAAATGAATCAATAACATCACCAACTGGTGCTACAGAAACTGGACATGCTGGCAATGGATATGCCTATTTAACATACTTAGGAAAGGATTTAAGTTAATGAAATGTAACAGATGCGGAAGTCCTCTTCCAAGTGATGGAATTGTTTGTAAATTCTGTGGAGCTTTAATGGATCAAAAACAAATAGGTTATCAAAATAAAATGAAAGAAAAAAACAACGAAAGAATTGTACTTTTAAGTGAAAAATATGGACATGAAAATAATGTAGAATATCGTGAAGTTAAAGAAAATAAAGTACTTGGGTTAATAATAATTTCAATTGTACTTGTAATTTTAATAATTTTGACCATATTAATTAATATATAAGGATGTGAAAATATGTTATTGCTTTGTTTAAAAATATTTTTTGCCAGAATCATTGATGTTACATTAGGTACACTTAGAACAGTGTTAGTTGTAAGAGGCCGAAGATTTACTCCGGCCTTTATTGCATTTTTTGAAGTGCTTATTTGGTTTTTAGTAGCTAGAGAAGCCTTAACAACAGATGTAACATCAATACTAATTCCAATATGTTATTCAGCTGGTTATGCAACAGGAACTTATATAGGTGGTTTTATATCAAATAATTTTGTTGATGGATTAATTGGAGTTCAAGTTACAACCAAAACAAGTAAAGTCAAAAAGATGCTTGAAGAAATAAGAAAAGCAGGTTTTGGTGCCTCAGCAATAGATCTAAAAATCCTCAAGATAATGAAGACAAAACAATGTTAATGATTCAGCTTAATAAATCAAAATTAAAAACACTTACTCACATAGTAAGAAGTAATGACCCAGATGCTTTCGTAGTCATAAATGAAACAAAATATGCCCAAAATGGACTTATAAAATAAAAATATTAAATACTTATGAAATTAAATTCAATTAAGTATTTTTTATTTTTAATTTTTTCTTGTTTATACCTAGAAATTATAGTATAATTTAAAGTAGAATGAAATGGGATGATTAAATTGGCTAAGAAAAAACAAATAGTTATTTCAGAAGAAGAATTAGTACCAACAACCTTAGCTGTTGTACAAGATAAAAAAGAAAGCAAATGTTTTTGGAATGATTTGGATATTTATCATATTCATAATCTTTATTGCTGGTGTCATCTATTTACCAGAAATATCAGCATATATAAATAGTTATCTTAATCCAGATGTAGTAGTGCCAAATACACCTAGTAAAGATAACAAAAAGAAGATGATACAAAAGATGAAACATCAGTAAAAGAATACAAAATAGCAAATGATCTTGAAATAACAGAAGAAAGTTTTAAAATAAGTAATTTCAACATTGAAAACAATACAATTAAGTTTAAAATTACGAATTTAACTAGTGAAGTTTTAGAACTAAAAGATGCACATTATTTTGTAAATTTATACAGTGACAACAAAAAATTACTTCAAAGAATTTATTTACAAGATATTATTAGTCCAAGTTCTGAAGCAGATGCTACTTATGATTTAAGTGATAGTAGTGCATCAATAATATCATTAGTTAAGATATCTGAAGAAGAGTATCCATCACATATTGTTACTGTACCTGAAGAAGGAGTAGCAACCTTAACTTGTACTAAAAACTATGAAAAAGTAGAATATTTATTAAATAGTAACAAAGTATATGTAACAAATTTGATTTATGAAGTTAATACTACAGATGCAAACTTTAACAATTTATATAATAATTATCAAGCGTTACAAACTACTTACAACAATATTGAAGGAGTATCATCAAATATAACACTTGAAAATGGTTTATTAAGTTTTAAAACTATTATAAATTTATCTTCCGTTAAAAGTGACACATTAAATTTAAAGACAATATACCCATTTGGAACAGATGCCAAAGTTATATATTTTGAAATGACAGCTAGTGGTTATACATGCAGTTAGGGGGGATTTTATGAAACTTTGTATAAATGATTTCGAAGGTCCACTAGACCTTCTTCTTCATCTAGTTAAGACAGCTAAAATGGATATTTATGAAATAGATACTAAATATATAATAGATAAATATTTAGAATTTATAAAAAGTATTCCAAATGATGATTTAGATGATGCTAGTGAATATTTAGTAATGGCATCAGAGTTAATTCATTTAAAAAGCCGATTGCTACTTAATTTAAAGGATGAAAGTACAAATGATGAAGATGAATATTCAATAAATAGTGAAGAAGACTTAAAAAATAAATTAATTGAATATGAAAAATATCAAAACATTACAGGTGTCTTTAAAGAACTTGAAGAAAAAAGAAATGAGTTTTTTACCAAACTTCCAGAAAACTTAGGTAAGTATGCTGATAAAAAAAACACTTTAGAAGGAAGCATGGATGCTGAACTTTTTAAAAGAAGCATTAATAGAACTCCAAAAAAGAGAATGAATTATCAAAAGCCAATTAATACTAAAATAACTAGAAAAGAAATAAGTGTTGAAGAAAGAAAAGAATATATAAGAAAATATTTAACTAAAAGAAAAAATGTTAAATTTACAGACCTTTTTGAAGAATATACAAAAGATTTAGTAGTAGCAACATTTTTATCAATATTAGACATGTGTAAACAAAAAGAAATTACATTAAAACAAGATAGTAATTTTAGTGAAATATATATAGAAAAGAGTGAATTTATGAATAAAGAAGCTATATTAGAAGGACTTTCTTTTTGTAGTAGGCGATGAAGGAATAACTTTAGATAATATCACTGAAGTTTTAGAAGTAGATAAAAAAGAAGCTCAAAAGCTTCTTAAAGATTTACAAGATGAATACAATAAGGAAAATAGAGGTATTAGAGTAAGTTTTATTGGAGATGCTTTTAAATTTACTACAAAAGGAGAACATAAAGAATATTATCAAAAATTAATTACAACAAGAGGCACAAATACTTTATCAAGTGCTGCGTTAGAAACACTTGCAATAATTGCTTATAATCAGCCTATAACTAGGGCAGAAATTGATGAACTAAGGGGCATTGCAAGTATTAATATGATTAGAAAATTAATGGCTAAAGATTTAGTTAAAATTAGTGGAAAAAGTAATTTGCCAGGTAAGCCAAACTTATATCGCACAACTAATGAATTTTTAGATTATTTTGGTTTAGCAACAATAAGTGATTTGCCAGATTTACCAATAAATGAATCAAAAGAAGAAAACGAAGAAGAATTATTTACATCAATATATAAAGAAGAAAAATAACATATTTTTATCTATATAGTTCATACTATTTATTAGGTGAATATTATGACTTTTAAGAAAATTAAAATAATTAATGTTGTTTTTCTTTTTTTTACTATCTTTTTATGGCATTTTATGTATGATTTGTTTCCAAATAATATTTTTGCTTTAGTGTTTCCAGTAAATGAAAGTATCTGGGAACATATGAAAATAATTTATTATTGTCTATTACTTTCATCAGTTCTTGAATTTATTTTGTATCATAAGTTTAAAATTAAAATAAATAATTTTTACATAAGTAGTATGGTTAAATCAGTACTTGGGGTAATTATATATTTAATTATTTTCATTCCTATTTACAAACTTATCGGTGAGTCCATGTTTGTATCAATAAGTTTAATGTTAATTGTTTATGCTTTTTAATGGAATTTATCAGTTTAAAAATACTTCAAAGTGAAGAGTTAAATATTAATATATTACCAGTTATTATTATAGTTTTAGGAATGATATTATTTATAATATTAACATTTTATCCGGTTCATAATTTTCTATTTTTTGATAACATAAAATTTGGTTATGGCATATTAAAATAACTGCATCACTTTAGATGCAGTTATTTATTTCCAATAGAAACTTTAGAATCATTTTTATCACTCTCTTTTTCTATATTTTCAAGTGCATATTCACAAGCTTGAATAACGAATCTAGAAAATGTTATGTTAGTGTTTGATAACTCTTTTTCAATTTTATTAATTAAAGGCAAAAGGAAATCTTATTGTTTTATTTTCTGTTTCTCTTTTTTTTCTTCGTTTAATCTAAATGCCATCTTTAGTACCTCCACCAATATCGTAATACAAATCACACCCAAAGTATGCATTGCAAAATGTCTTGCAAAGATATTCTTTTTGTAGTAAAATTAAAAAGTAAGATATATTATACAAAATGTGACAAGTTTTTTTGCGCTTTGTTTGGTATGATAAATAAAAAGGATGGTAACGTATGAAAAAAACATGAAATTATTTATTACTTTAGCTATTATTTTACTAATAACAAATGGTTTTACATTTATTATTAGTTCTAAAGAAAAACGTTTTTTTATAAAGAAAGTACGGATAATATTGAAAAAAGAATAATACAAGAAAATACTTTATCAATGATGCTTGAAACAGAAGCTGGCAGTGGAAATTATGAAATGACAACAGCTAGTAGTTGGCCAACAGATGGCTATGTTTTTAATTCAACATTATCAAAATGCGAAAATGGTGGAGAATTATCATGGGACGATGAAAAGAAAGTTGTTTTAATGTCTGGAAATGTATCAGATAAGTGTTATGTATATTTTGATAAGTATGTATCACATAGTTTAGCTGACTTTGTTATATCACAATATAATGGAGTACAAGGAAATAATAATATTTATTATCATGATAGTTCATTGGAAAATGGTGCAGGAGACAATTCATATAGATATGCAGGAGCCAGTGATTCAGTAAATAACTATGTATGTTTTGGTTCAACAGAAAGTCCATGCCCAACAGATAACCTATATAGAATAATTGGTGTTTTTAATGGCAAAGTAAAACTAGTAAAATATAATGATATTGGAACATTCGATACTTCAAAATTTGATGCTACTTCATTTGCAGATACGGAAGCCTATAATGCATTAAATAGTACATTTATTGACACATTTGATATCAGATGGAAAAATATGATATCCACAGAAAATTGGATAAGTGGGATTGTTAGTTCTTCTTCGGTAAGCAAACTAAATTTCAAAAACAATAACACAAACGTGAAATTTTTAGCAGGAAGTGCAACTTCACCACTAACAATAAACTGGTATACAGCCAAAAACTGGTATATTGTCGAAAGTGGTGCGGAACATAAGTTATCAATGAAAATTGGTACAATATCTATTAGTGAATTAAGGTATGCAATGAATAGTTCGAATTGGAATCTTTCGACTTTGGATAATACATCATGGTTATACTATAATAAGAATGAGGCCTTTTATTTATTCGAATGTTTTACTGATAATGTTGCTAATGACGCATATGGATATTATATGACAACGGATGGAATATTGTATGCGTATTATTCCCCTACAAAAATCTCACTTTTAGAAGATATAACTACATATGTTAGACCATCATTTTATCTTACATCTTCTGTCTTATATAAATCTGGTATTGGCTCATCTTCTGATGCAATTTACATAACTGATTGACGGACAGTTTTGAATAAATGATAAAACCATGCCAAAAAATGCAAAAAAAAATTTTGGCTAGGACTAAGTAATAAAAGATATTTAGGAATCAATCTTCTTTTTTAAAATTTATAACATAAATCTTGATAAACAATGGGAAATGAACTATTATTTTTTCTTGTAGTTTTTGTAAAAATATGGTATTATAAATCTAAATTTTTTGAAGAGGGATTTTATAATGAAGAAATTTATTAAATATTTAAGTCTATTTACTGTTTTATTTACACCAAGTATTACATTTGCTGATGACCTTGAAATTACACCAGTTGATATTTGCAGTAGTAATAGTGGCACACTAAAAAGTTTTTCAAGTGATTGGATACATACTTTACATTATCAAAATATTAGTTCCCGTTATTATAATAGTTTTAGGTTCTATCGAATTTGGAAAAGCAGCAATTTCAAAAGATGAAAAATCAATTATGGTAGCTGCTAACAGTTTAGTTAATAAATTCATACTTGGCATCTTAATATTTATGATACCAACATTACTTGATGCTGCTTTTAAGCTTAGTAAGGGGCACAAAAGAAGCCACGCAAGATTATGAAACTTGTACAACGTGTTTACTTTCACCATTTAGTGATGAATGTAATGCAAAAGATTTAATGGACTAAAAAGTCCATTTTTTCTTTTATTATAATCTATAAAATGTTATAATATTTATATACATATGGAGGATTACATGAACATGTTAGATGGACTAAATAAAGAACAAAAAGAAGCAGTTTTACATAAAGAAGGACCATGTCTCGTTTTAGCGGGTGCTGGTTCTGGAAAGACAAAAGTGTTAACAACAAGAATTGCTAATATGATAAATGAAGGTATTTATTCTGGTAATATTTTAGCTATTACATTTACTAATAAAGCAGCGAAAGAAATGCGTGATAGAATAAGTAACATGGTTGAAAATAACTATGCTTTTTGTGGGTACTTTTCATTCTTTTGGACTTCGAGTTATCAGAGAAAATACAGAAAAATTAGGATTAACAAGCAATTTTACAATAATAGATAGCGATGATGTTTCAAGTGTTATAAAGAAGATAATGAAAGAACTTGATATAAGTACGAAAGAATATAGTGTAAGCTATATAAGAAATAAAATTAGTTTTATTAAAAATGAAATGTTAAGTGAAAGTGAAGTTGATAAATATTTAAATAGTCCTCCAGAAAAAGTGGCAGTTAAGGTATATCGTGAATATGAAAAAAGTATTAAAGAGAAATAATGCTGTTGATTTTGATGATTTGTTAAAAAGACCGGTTGAACTATTTATGCAAAATGATGATATACTAGATAAATATCAAGAAAGATATAAATATATATTAATTGATGAGTATCAAGATACAAATGAAGTTCAATATAAATTAGTTAAACTACTTGCAAGTAAATATCGTAATCTTTTTGTAGTCGGAGATGTTAACCAAAGTATATATGGTTTTAGATGGTCAAATTATAAAAATATCCTTAATTTTGAGAAAGATTATCCTGAAGCTGTAAGTATTACATTAAATCAAAATTATCGAAGTACAAATACAATTCTTAATGCAGCCAATAGTGTTATTAAAAATAATGTTGAAAAAAAGAAGTAAATTTATATAGTACTTTTGGTGATGGAGTTAAAATAAAGTATTTCAGAGGTAATGACGAAAAAGATGAAGTAAAACTTGTCATAGACGAAATAAAAAAACTTCTTGATGAAGGTTATGATTACAATGATTTTGCTATCCTTTATAGAACCAATGCTCAATCAAGAAATGTAGAAGATGCTATATTAAAAGTAAATTGGCCATATAGAGTAGTTGGTAGTTATTATTTCTACAAAAGAAAAGAAATTAAAGATTTACTTTGTTATTTAAGGCTTATTTCTAATCATCAAGATGATGTTTCTCTAGAAAGAGTTATAAATGTACCAAAAAAGAGGTATCGGAGATACATCAATTAATAATTTAAGAAGTTTAGCAAGAGATAATAATGAATGTATGTTTAAGTGTTTATCTAAACCAAAAGAAGTTGAATTTAAAAATTAATCTTAGAACTTACTGAAGATGCAAAAGATTTAGATTTAACAGAACTAATTGATGTTGTGCTTGAAAAATCTGGCATGAAGGAAGAACTTGAAAAAAAGAACATACTTTGGAAGCTGATATAAGACTTGAAAACTTAATGGAATTTAAGAGTATTACAGAAAATTATCAAAAAAGAAACAGGTACAGTAAATCTTGAAGACTTTTTGGAAGATATAAGTATCGTGGCGGATTCTTCAGAACATGAGACTCTTGATAATGCCGTTACTTTAATGACAATGCATGCTGCTAAGGGACTTGAATTTAAAGTGGTATTCTTAATTGGTATGGAAGAAGGAATAATGCCTCATTCAATGAGTCTAAATGAGGAAAGTGAACTTGAAGAAGAAAGAAGACTTTGTTATGTTGGTATAACTAGAGCTAAAGAAAGGCTTTATATTACTAATGCCAAAAGAAGAATGCTATTTGGTAATACTAATATGAACCCACCATCAAGATTTATTGCAGAAATAGATGGTAATTTAATCGAAAAAAAGAAGAAAGCAAAACAGAAAATAAAGTATTTAATAAAACTAAGTCTTTTATGAAGGAGAAAGAATTGATTACAAACATGGAGAAATTGTTATGCATGCATCATTTGGTAAAGGTGTCGTTGTAGATAATGATGAAAGATTTGTAACAGTTGCTTTTGATAAAAGATTTGGTATAAAGAAATTTTTAAATAATTATCAAGGTTTAAGGAGGATAGGAAAATGAAAAAAAACACTAGTAATTATGGCTGCTGGAATGGGAAGTAGATTTGGAGGTTTAAAACAAATAGAACCTGTTGGACCAAGCGGAGAAATCATCGCAGATTATTCAGTATATGATGCAAAAAGAGCAGGATTTTCTAAAGTAATATTTATAATTAAAAAGAAAATGAAGAATATTTTAAAACTCATATTATTAATAAATATAATGGAATTGATATACAGCTTGCTTTTCAAGAACTTGATTATGTTCCAAAGAGTGCAAATATTCCAAAAGATAGAACAAAAATGTTAGGTACCGGCCATGCACTTTATTGTGCCAAAGATTTAATTGATGGAGATTTTATTATTATTAATTCAGATGATTTTTATGGAAAAGATTCATTTAAAATAGCAAGTGATTTCTTAGATGAACATAAATATGAATATGTAAGCGTAAATTATCCATATGGTGTAACAGCGAGTAAATATGGTAGGTAAAACGTGGAGTAGTAAATGAAGAAAATGAGACTATAAAATCAATTGTTGAAAGTGAAATTGGTGAAGAAAATGGCAAAATAATAGCAAAATCACTTCAAACTGGAGAAGTATTTGAAATAACAAATGAAACACCTGTTGCGGTCAATTTCTTTGGTTTAAGAAAAGAATTCCTAAATATATTAGAAAAAAGAATTTGATTTATTTATTCATGGAGAAGTAACTTTAACTAATGAATTTTTGCTTCCAGAAATTCTAAAGAAATGTTTAGATGAAAACTTAATAGTATTAAAATCTAAAGTATCACCAAGTAGCTGGATAGGTATGACTTATAGAGAAGATTTAGACACAGTTAAAAATCATATAAATAGTTTAATTGAAAGGGGCGACTATCCAAATGAACTTTGGAAATAATATTGAAGAAGCAAGGAAAAGGGCTCTAGAATTAACTAAAATATTAAATGAAGCAAATTATAATTACTATGTAAAAGATAATCCAACAATAACGGACCAAGAGTATGATAAATATATCAGAGAACTTGAAGAAATAGAGGCTTTTGTACCCAGAACTTGCAAGTACTAATAGTCCCACTAAAAGAGTTGGTGGTGAAGTAATTGATAAGTTTCAAAAAGTAGTAAGAGATAAACCAATGCTTAGTATTGCGGATGTTTTTAATGAAGAAGAAGTATCAGACTTTTTAAAAAGAGTAGAAAGCGAAGTCAGTCCTGAATATGTTTGTGAATATAAAATAGATGGATTAGGTGTTTCCCTTATTTATGAAAAAAAGGAAAACTTGTGCGTGGAGTTACTCGTGGTGATGGCTTAGTTGGTGAAGACATAACTCATAATGTTAGAACTATTAAAGCTATTCCTCTTGAAATTACTAAGCCGGTTGATATTGAAGTTCGTGGTGAAATCTTCATGCATAAAACAACTTTAGAAAAAATAAATAAAAAACGTGAGCTTGAAGGAAAAACAAAACTTCAAAACGTTAGAAATGCAGCCGCAGGAAGTGTTCGTCAGCTAGATAGTAAGGTTACCGCCGAAAGAGAACTTGATAACTTTATATATTATTTACCTAATCCTGATGCTTTTGGTATAAAATCTCATCTTGAAGCTTTACAATTTATGGAAAGTTTAGGTTTTAAAGTAAATCCTGCCAATAAGATAGTTAAAACTGATGAAGACGTATTAAAATATATTGAAGAAGCAACAAAGAAAAGAAAAAGTTTATCTTATGAAATAGATGGTATTGTTATAAAAGTAAATAATGTAGATTTACAAGAAAAGTTAGGTTACACTGCTAAATATCCAAAGTGGGCAATTGCTTACAAATTTCCAGCTGAAGAGGTTTTAACCAAACTTACAGATATAATATTTACGGTTGGAAGAACTGGTAGAATTACCCCAAATGCTGTTTTGGAACCAGTTATTGTCATGGGCTCAACCATCCGAAGAGCAACACTTCATAATGAAGATTATGTAAATATGAAAGGTTTAAAAATCGGAGATATAGTTTCTATTAGAAAAGCTGGAGATGTAATTCCGGAGGTAGTTGATGCAAAACTTGAAAGAAGAAATGGAACTGAAAAAGATTTTAAAATGATTTCAGAGTGCCCAATGTGTCATGAAAAAATAGTTAAAAAAGAGATGGTAATGTTGATTATTATTGTGTAAATCCAAAATGTCCAAGAAGAAATATTGAAAGTATCATTCATTTTGTTTCCAGAGATGCCATGAATATTGAAGGTCTTGGTGATGAAATAGTGGAAGAACTATACAATCTAGGTTTTATCAAAAATATAACTGATTTATATAATTTAAGTGATAAAAAAGAGAAATCATGCAGTTTGATGGTTATGGTGAAAAGAGTGTTAATAAGATGCTTGATAATATTGAAAAAAAGTAAAAATGTAAGTTTAGAAAGATTATTATTTGGACTCGGTATTAAAGAAATAGGTAGTAAGACAGCTAAATTACTTGCAAGTACTTATGAAAATATGGATAATTTAATGAATGCTTCAACTCAAGATTTAGAAAGTGTCCGTGATATTGGTCATATAACAGCATTAAGTGTTTATGAATACTTACAAAATAATAAAGAATTAATTGAAAAAATTAAAAGAAATAGGTATAAATATGACTTATCTAGGAAAAACACTAGGTTTAAATGATTTAATTACTGGCAAAAGATTTGTTATAACTGGTACAATAGATGGCTTTAGCAGAAAAGAAATAAAAAGAAATAATTGAAAGCTATAAAGGTGTAGTAAGTGAATCTGTTAGCAAAAATACTGATGTTGTAATTGTAGGTAGTGCTCCAGGTAGCAAATATAGTGATGCATTAAAGCTTAATATCATGATTTGGGATAATGATAAAACCCTAAGTGTTTTAAATAATTTGCCAAAAGCATAAATACATAGTATAATTAATATTACTTGAAGAGGTGAAAAATGAAAAAATTGAAAGAATTATGGGGAATAACAAAGTACTTATCGTACTTGGAATAATATTAATAATATGCTTAATCGCTATTATTACAGTAACATTTTCTTTCTTTTTAGGAGGAAATAAAGGAGTTTATGGAGACCGTCTTAATGGTATTGATAAACATCCAGTTACAAACAACATAAAAAGTGAATATAAAACAAGTTTAGAAAGTGAAAAAAAGTGTTACCAAAGTAAGTATAGATACTAAAGGTAAAATAATTTATATTATTATTAATTTTGCATCAGATACATCACTTGAAGATGCAAAGAATTTGGCAGCATCTAGTATAGAAAAACTAAATGAAGATATATTGTCATTTTATGATATTGATTTTACATTAAAGTGTGAAAAAAGCGAAAATAGTGAAGGATTTACAATTCTCGGAGCTAAAAATGTGGCAGGTTCTGGACTTATCTGGAACAATAATACCCCACTAGAAAGTGAAAAATAATGAAAAAAAAAGAAGAGTTTAATTATTATAATTATCAGTATTTTAGTTGTAGCTGTTACAGCAATACTTCTATATACATTACTAAATGATAAAAATAAACTAACAGTAGCAGAAAGAAACTGGGTTAATGAAAGTATAGGTACAATTCAAAATATTAATGTTATTAATAATGTTAATGTCTTTGGTAAAGATGGAAGTGGAGTTTTCTATGACTTTATTGATAGTTTTGAAAAAGAATATGAACTTACTATCAATCCCATAACATTTAATGTTGGTAATAATCCAAGTGGAATTACTTTTAATGAAAAAACAAGTACTAATGATAATGATATAGTTTTTTTATACTGACCACTATGTTTTAATTAGTAAAACAAGTGATTTAGTAGCAAGTGAAGAAAACTTAAATGGCAAAAACAATAGGTATTTTATCATCTGATTTAAGTTATGTATCAAAATATATTAAAAAAGCAACTAATGTATCTTTTACTCAATTTGAGTCACGCGATGAACTAATTGAAAATATGAATGGTGAAGGAAATTATATGCTTGTTCCTTTAATGGAATATTTAGATATTTATTTAAGTAAAGATTATAAAATTGTATATCATTTTAGTGATATCAAAAAAATATTTTACATTAAGTGTTACTGATGACAAACTATCTAGTATTTTAACAAAATATTATAATAAGTGGGAAAATAAATTTGATGATGTTTACAATAAGAATTTATTTAAATCATTTACTCAAAATATGAATATAACAGATACTGAAGTAGATAGTATGCAAAGTGTAACATATAATTATGGCTTTGTTAACGCTTCTCCTTATGAAGTAATAATGGGTGGAAAATATGGTGGTATCGTAGCAGTTTACTTAAGTAAATTTAGCAATTTTGCTGGTGTTGAATTTAATTTTGCTAAATATAAAAACTTCAATAAGTTTACAAAAGCTATAAAAAATAATGAAGTAGATTTATACTTTAATTACTATAATTTCACAGATGAATTTTATCAAACAAGTGGACTTAATATTGAATATGTTATAGCACTTCCAAAGAGTAATAACACTGTTATTAAATCAATTAATTCTTTAATTGGTGAAACTGTTTATGTTCAAGAAAATAGTAAAATATATGATTATGTAAAAACTATCGAAGGCATTGATGTAAAAACATTTAGTAGTGCCAAAGAATTATTTAAATTAAATAAAAAGAATGTTAATTTAATAATAGATAAAAAATACATTTGATTATTATAGTGAAAACAAACTAGATAATTATAGTACTAGATATACTGACTATATTTTAAATAATTACACATTTAAAGTTAAAACAAATAGTGCTCTATATAAACTTTTAAATAAGTATATAGATATATCTGATGAAAATGAAATGGTTATTGAAGGACTTTTTAAATCATGCCGAAACAGTAAAAAGTGGAGGAATGATAACTAAAATTGCTGAGTATATTCTATATGTAGTTATTTTAGTAGCAGTTATAATTCTTGTAGTTTTCAAAAAAGAGTAAGAAAATAACTATTGCTAAAGAAAAATCAAAAAGATGATAAAATGAAATTTATTGATCAATTAACTAGTTTAAAAATAGAAATTTCTTAAATGAAAACATAGAAACATGGAATAACAATACAATTTATCCTCAAACAATCGTAGTTGTTGATTTAAATAAAATTCAAGAAATAAATGATTTATACGGATATAATGAAGGAGATAAACAAATTAAAGCTTTAGCTAATATACTTGTTAAGACTCAACTTGACAATAGTGAAGTAATGCGTACTGATGGTAATGAGTTTGTAATTTATCTAGTTGGTTATAATCAAAAACAAGTAAGTAATTATATTCATAAATTAAATAAAGAAATTAAAAAATTACCATATGAATTTGGAGCTGAATTTGGATTTAGTATGATTCTAGATGATATCAAAACTATTGATGATGCTTTGAATGAAGCCGTGGAAGACATGAAGAAAAATAAGGACAATAATAGCAATGAAGAAGCTTAAACTAGAACTAAAAGAGTTTTATGAAAACTTTAAAAAGTTTTATTTAAACCTGAGATGGCAATATTGCCAGGTCAACTAGCTTACTTCTTTGTTCTAGCTATTGTGCCAACTATTACACTGATAAGTTATGAAGCAGCACTTCTTAACTTATCAACTGATGTAATATATGATTTTATAGGTTCAGCCTTTTCCAGTGATATAGCAAGTATGCTTCTTGCAACAACATCAAGTAGTGAAAAAGGAATTGGTTTCTTTCTAGTAGTTATCGTAGGTTACTTTATAGCATCAAATGGACCAGCATCAATCATTATTACATCAAATACTATTTATGGTGAAAAACAAGAAGGTTTTTTTTTAGAAGAAGATTAAAAGCATTAATAATGACATTTGTATTAGTTTTACTATTTATATTCATGTTAATAGTGCCAGTTTTTGGTACTAAAATAATAGAATTATTTAAATTTGTTGATTTAAATAGTAATGTAACAGATAATGTATCAATGATAATAACTTTTCTTGCAAGGACCAATTACTTGGCTTATAATGTATTTCTTTATTAAAATACTTTATACGATGGCCCCAAATAAAAAGGTAAGAAGTAAAAATGTTGGATATGGAGCTTTATTTACGACATTTTCATGGGTAATTATTACATATATTTATTCATACTATATAAATAATTTAGCTCATTATTCAACCTTTTACGGAGGACTAGCAAACATAGTTATTTTAATGTTTTGGTTTTATCTTCTTGCCTATGCTTTTTTACAATAGGTATGGCCCTTAATTATCGCAAAGAAGAAATAGAATTAGAAAAAACTGGAACTATAAATCCAGTAAAATAGAGAATAATATAATCATGTACTACGAGTATTACTTATGTACATGATTTTTTTTCTTCGATATAACCCTAGTATTAATTTATCTAAAATATATTGAGGAGTAATATTCAAATAAGACTTGCATAGTGTAAGTCTTGTTTTTTTAGTTAATTTCAAAAGGTGCCCCACTGGGTAATGTCAACAACTTAAGGACTAGAAATAGTTCTTTTTTTTTAATATGTAGAATTAATCACGTTTTTGTGAAATAATTAAAATAAAGAATAAAAGGAGAAATTTAATGTTAGAAGTAATAAAAAAGAAAAAAAGAAATAGAAGAATTTTTATATGATGAAAAAACTAGGACATATTGCAGATTAAATAATGAAAAAACATTTATAAGAAATAGGAAAATAACTTTCACAGATTTATTATTAATAACATTGAACAATAAATCCAAAACAACTACAATGGAATTAAGAGATTATGAAATATACGCGAAAGGAAATGATAAAGTGAATTATACAGAAGAAGCATACTTAAAACAAAGAAGGCATTTAAATCCACTAGTGTTTAAAAAGGCAAATATGGTATTTACAAATAGTTTTTATAATGATAGCAATGATGCAAAAAAAAATTTAAGAATTATCTATTGATGGGGATAGATGGAATAAAACATGAAGTTCAAACACTCCACAAAATCGTGAATATTTTGGAACTCAATTAATCAGCATAAAAAACAACCAGCTAGAGCTAGTTCATCAACAATGTTTGATTTAGAAAATCATTTTTATGTGGATATTCAACTTCAAAAATATAATTTTAGTGAAAAATCAATGGCTAAAGCTCACATTGAAGAAGCGTTAAAAATATTAAAAAACGATGAATTTATTGTTGTACTTGATAGAAATTACATTTCACTAGAATTTTTTTATTGTGGTTAGATGAAAAAGAAATTAAATATGTATTTAGACTTGGAAAAGACAAATATAAAAAAAAGAAATTAATGCAATGAAAACAGATGATGAATTTGTAGATTTAATCCATACATATGCAAGATTACAAAATATTAGAGAAACATATCCAGAACAAGCAGAAAAATTAAAAAAACTTGAAAAAACAACTGTTAGAATAACCAAAAAAAAGATAAATGGTAATAAGAAAATAATTTTATTATCTAATCTTAATATGGAAGAATTTAATTCAAATGAAATTATGGAAATCTATAGTAAAAGATGGAATATAGAAAGTTCATATGATTGTATGAAAAATAAACTATGTGTTGAGTGTTTTACTGGAAACCTTCCAATAATTGTAGAGCAAGATTTATATGCTCAAATTTTAATTTACAATCAAATACAAGACATGATAAATGAAAGTAATGAAAGGATAAGAATTAAAAATCAAGATAAAAATTTAAAATTAGAATACAAAAAATAAATGAAAACAAAGCAGTAGGTTTATTTAAAGAAAAGTTTATAAAAATAATATTAATACAAGATGATATGAAATCTGCATTAGAATATGATAAATTGATGGATGAAATGACTAAATATGTTTCTGCGATGAGGCCAAATAGGCCATCAAATCCTAGAAATTTTAACCAAGCCAACAAAAAATAAAACTAATATGAAATTAAGTTATTGAATTCTTAAGTTGTTGACATATTTTTGAAAACATATTTACATTTTAGTAATATTTTGATAATATTTAATATATAAGAATAAAGAGGTGCAATTTATTATGAAAGATTTCATTTATGAATTATATCAAAATGATAATTTTACTTTGTATTTAACAATAGCTCTAGTAATTTTAATCATACTTTTTGTGATAGTATTTTTCTTTGGTAAAAAGGATGAAAAATTAGAAGAAACAAAAAGATTACAAAAATAGAGTTAGATACATTCAAAAAAGAAGAGGAAGCTCCAGCTAAACTTGAAGTTAAGGAAGAAACAAAACCACAAGAAAAAAAGAAGAAATAAAACCAATTGAAACAGTGAATGAAGAAGTAACAGTTACTGAATTTAAACCAAGTTTTGAAGATACTGAAGAAGAAATTGAACTTCCAAAAGAAAATGTTGAAGTAAAGGTTAGCAAACCATTATTTAGTGACCATGAGGAAGAAGAAAGTCCAATTAGTATTAGTGAATTACCAGAAATAAAATTAGATGAAAAAGATGAACAACTTGAAAGCGGCTTAAGTAACCTAGAAGCAATCAAAAATGAATTTGACAAGATTGATATTCCGGAAGTAAAAAGAAGAACAAAAGAAGAAAAGCCAATATTTAAACCAAGTCCTCAAATATTTAGTTCAGTATTTGTTAACAAAACAGAAGAAAATAAAAATAATAATAATGAAGAAGAAGTAGTAACAAAACTTCCAGAAAAAGAAGAAAAAACTGAACCCCTTATTAAGACATTTATAATTGAAGATGATGATGAAGAAATGGATTTACCAACATTAAAAAAAGATGAAGAAGAACAAAAACCACTAATAAATGAAGAACAAAATGAAAAACCAAGTCTTTTAGATGATGTAAGTGGTGAAGTTTACGAATTAAAATCGAGCTTAAGCTCTTTTTTTTTCTTTACATATATTGCTTTAAGTAATAAATTAGTATAAAATAATAATTACAAGGAAGAGGTAAATATGAACGAAGATGTAAAAAAATATGGTATTATGTTATTTATCAGTATAATTGTTCTAATAATTGAATTAATTTTTAAAATTAAAGGTGTAATAGGTTTAATACTATGCATAGCAAGTATATATTTTATAATAGCGTTATCAATAAGAATACTAAGGTTAACAAATTTATTTAATGAAGAAATAATGGAGAAAATAGATATATTATTCTTTCTATGAAATATAAAAAAGTTTATATTGAAATAACTAATAATTGTAATTTAAATTGTTCTTTTTGTATACATAATAAACGAACACCTAAATTTATGTCAATGGATGAATTTAAAATAATTTTAAGTAAGTTAAAAGGATACACTAAATATTTATATTTTCATATTCTCGGAGAACCTCTTTTGCATCCATATATAAATGAATTTATTAATGAAGCTAGTAAGGATTTTTATGTAAATATTACAACAAATGGATATTTAATAAAAAATATTAAAGATAATAAAAACATAAGACAAATAAATATATCGCTTCATAGTAATCAAAAAAAAAAAGAAGAATATTTAGAGAATATATTTGAAGTAGAGAATAAATTAAAGAAATATACCTATATAAATTATAGATTATGGACAGGTAAAAATGATGAAATAATAAAGCTTTTTTAGAGAAAAAATATAATGTGAAAATTGAAGGCTCAAGAAAGCTTGAAGAAAATGTATTCATAGATTTTGACGAAGAATTTACTTGGCCAGATTTAAACAATAATATTTGTAAAACAAATGGTAAGTGTTATGCTTTAAAAAGATCACATAGGTATTTTAGTTGATGGCACAGTTATTCCTTGCTGTTTAGATGGAAATGGTAATATAAACTTAGGGAATATTTTTGAAAATAATTTAGAAGACATAATAAATAGTGATAGATGCCAAAATATGCTAAAAGGTTTTAAAGAAAGAAAACTAGTAGAACCATTATGTAAACATTGTGGTTTTATAGATAAACTAAATAAAGATGGAGGTAAAATATGAAAGAATATGCATGTAAAAATGAAGAAGCAATATATTTTGAAAAAAATTGAAAGTGACTTTAGGACACCTTTTTTCAGAGATATAGATAAAATACTATATTCTTTAGCATTTTCAAGATATATGGATAAAACACAAGTATTTTCATTTTAAAGAAAATGATCATTTAACTAAAAAGAATGATACATGTTTTATATGTTAGTAAAATAGCTAGAACAATAGGTAGAAGATTAGGTTTAAATGAAGATTTAATTGAAGCTGGTGCACTTGGTCACGATTTAGGTCATACACCATTTGGTCATGTTGGTGAAGCAATATTAAATGAAATAAGTTTAAAAAATGGATGTGGATATTTTAATCATAATGTTCACAGTGTTAGACTTTTTAATGAATATTGAAAATTATGGTAATGGTAAAAATATAACACTCAAACGTTAGATGCAATTCTTTGCCATAATGGAGAAATCGTGGAAGGCATATATAAGCCATGCAAAAAAAGCAAGCAAGAATTTTTAGCTGAATATGAAAATACTTATAAAGATAAGGATGAATGTAAAAGGTTTTCACCAATGACTTTAGAAGGCTGTGTAGTAAGAATTAGTGATTTGATAGCTTATTTAGGTCGTGATATAGATGATGCAATTAGAATGAATCTTTTAAAATGGGAAGATGTACCAGAAAATATAACTAAAGTTTTAGGAAGCAATAATAGTGAAATCGTAAATACTATTATAAATGATATAATTAAAAACAGTGAAGGAAAAAACTATATTAAATTAAGTGAAGATGTATACAAAGCTATAAGTGATCTAAAAGATTTTAATTATAAAAATATCTATTATAAAGCTTATACAAATGAAGAAAGAAAATTTTTAAAAACGATGATAAATACTTTATTTGATACATATATGGAAGATTTAAAACAAATAATAAAGATAGTAATATAATTAAATCTTATCTAAGTAATATGAGTGATGATTATAAGAAAAATACAAACGAAAGAATAGTAATTGATTATATTGCAGGTATGACAGATGATTATACATTAAAAGAATATAATAAAATTTTAAAAACTAAACATAATAATATAGAGGTGCAAAATGAAATATAAAACTTATAACTGTAATTCTTTTAATGTCCATACAATTAAAACAGATAAATTTAAAACTAGCCATGTTGAAGTAATATTTAGAGATATTGCAAATAAAGACGAAATGGGAGCTTATTCTTTTTTAGCAGATATGTTAAGTCAGTCGAGTAAAACATATCCACGTAAGAAAGATTTAATTACAAGATTTGAAGAACTTTACAAAATAATAGTTTATGCAACTACTTTGAGAGTGGGTAATGTTCTTGATTTTCATGTATCACTAGATTTCATTAATCCAGATTATATAAATGATAAAAATTATGTTGAAGAAGTAATTAAAACATTATTTGATATTATAGAAAATCAAATGTAACTAATGATGAATTTGATTTAAAAACATTTAATATTGTTAAAGAAAGATTAAGAAGAGAAATAAATAGTTTAAAAGAAAATCCAATGAAACAAAGTATTAAAGAAGCTTTTAAAGCTATGAATGCTGATACTCCGACATCATATGAGCTTTTAGGTAATTTAGAGAGTTTAGAAAAAATAACTCCATCAAGTTTATATAAAACTTATAAAAATCTAAGAAAGAATTTTAAAGTAGATATATTTTTAATAGGTAATTTAGAAATGGATGATACTGTTTCATTAATAAAGAAATATTTTAAAAATAGATATATTATTGAAAATAAACTAGATTTAATGGTAGATAATAAAGAAATTAAAAAGCCAGTAGTTAAAAGCATAACATCTGATAATGTTCAAGCTAATTTAGTAATGATATTTAATTTAAAGAATTTAACAGAAATAGAAAAAAATATTACTTTTAATGTCTTTAATTATTTGTATGGAAGCGGAGGTCTTACATCAAAATTATATCAAAGTATTAGAGAAAAAAAATAGTTTGTGCTATGCTATAAGTAGTATGTATTTAAAATATGATAAGTTATTACTAGTGCATATTTCTCTGGAACAAGCAAATGTTAAAAAAGCTACATCACTAGTAAAAAAAAAGAATTAAAAATATGCAAGTTGGTAATTTTACTGAAGAAGAACTTAAAGATGCAATTAATAATATGATAGTATCTTTAGATATGGCACAGGACAATAATGTATCTATAATAAATAATTATGTATTCCATGTTTTTGATAACTTACCAATGCCTGAAGAAAGGGTAGAAATGTTTAAAAATATAAAAAAGAAGATGTTATAAATGTTGCTAAGAAAGTAAAATTAAATACAGTATTTACCCTAGAAGGGAGAAATAAATAATGGAAGAGTTAAAACTAAAAGGATTAAATGAAACAATATATGTTTATGAAACTAAAACTGGTCTTAAAATATATATGTGGGTTAATGAAAAAATAAGTAGTATGTATGGGGCATTATCAGTAAAATATGGTTCAGTTCATACTAAATTTAAAATAGGAAAGAAAACATATGAAGTACCAAATGGACTGGCTCATTTTCTTGAACATGTTAAATTCAACATTGATGAAGATACAACAGCTCACGACAAATTTTATAAAATCGGCGGAGATTCAAATGCTTTTACAACATTTGATTATACATCATACTTAGTATTTGCAACTAAAAATAAAAAAAGAAAATCTAGAAGAATTACTTGATTTTGTTTATACTCCATATGTTACAAAGAAAAATATAGCTAAAGAAAAGGGTATAATTGTTGAAGAAGCCAACATGGGAATAGATGACCCATATAGCATAGTGTTCTTTCATACATTAAAAAATACCCTACAAAAATCTAAGTATCGAAATACTATTACAGGAACACCAGAAGAAGTTGAAAGCATAACACTTGATGATGTAAAACTTGCCTATGATGCATTCTATCATCCTAAAAACATGTTTTTAACTATTACGGGTAATTTTAATCCATATGAAATGGCAAGTGTAGTAGAAGAAAATCTATCTAAAAAAGAATTTAAAGAATATTTAAATCCAGTAGTAATTAAAGAAAATGAACCAAGAAAAGTAACTAAGAAATATATGGAAGAAGAAATTAATTTAACATATCCTCAAGTGAAATTTACAATTAAAATGGATATGAATAGATTTAAAGACTATTCTAAATTAGAACTTAAAATATTAACAAATCTTTTATTTAATATAAATTTTGGGGCAACATCAAACTTTAGAGAAGAACTAATAGAAAAGGGAATTGTTCAAAGCTTGTCTGTTGCAAATGATATTTATGATGATACTTTTGTAATAACAATTACTTCAACAACAAACTTTAAAGAAGAATTAATTAAAAGAGTAAAGAATAAATTAAATGATTTAAGTGTTAATGAAATTGATTTCAAAAGAAAAAAAGAATGCTGCGATTGCAACACTCATTCTTGATTATGAAGATATTGAAAATGTAAGCTATAGATTACAAGATGATATTTTAAATAATGGTAGTATTATAACTAATTTAAAAGAAATACTTGAAGAAGAAAGAGTAGAAGATTTAGAATCTATAATTAAACTAATAGATATTGATAACATGGCAATAAATGTATTTTTTACCAAAAGAAAACCAAAAGGAACAATGACCTTTTGGTTTTTAACATACTATCTGTTGTAGAATTCAACGATAAGTTGTTCATTAATTTCTGGATTAAGTTCACTTCTTTCAGGAAGTCTAACATATTTACCAGTTAATTTCTTTTCATCCATTTCTAGAAAAGCTGGAACAGTTCTCTTTTGTTCAATTGCATCAAGGATTGCTGGATGGTTCATTGAGTTTTCTTTAACTGAAATGATGTCCCCAACTTTAGTAGTGTATGAAGGAATATCTACCTTTTACCATTTACTAAAATATGTCCATGATTAACAATTTGACGAGCACTTCTTCTAGTTCTAGCCATACCTAGACGATAAACCATGTTATCAAGTCTAGATTCAAGAAGGATAAGTAAGTTTTCCCCAGCGATACCATGCATCTTTGAAGCTTTTAGAAATACTTTGTGGAATTGTTTTTCATTAAGTCCATAAAGAATTCTTACTTTTTGTTTTTCTTGCATTTGGATACCATATTCACTTAACTTACGACGACGATCTTGACCGTGTTGTCCAGGTGCATATGCTCTTTTAGCTAAATCTTTACCATTTTCTAAAGTAGAAAAACCAAGTCTTCTAGATTTTTTATAAGCTGGTCCCGTATATCTTGCCATAAAATCTCCTTTCATTTTATTTGCAAAATATTTATTCTGTCATATCCATTAAATAGGGAGTTTGAATAATTTCTCCAAGGCAGTATAGAATACTTTATTCCATTAAGGTTCAAACACATTATTTATAGGTACAACTCTGCCTAAATAACTTGCAAGTGTATTATATAATAATTCTATGTGTATGTCAAATTATTTTGAGAAAAAACAAAAAATTTGTTAATTTTCGCGGCTAAAATATTAATGTTTTTCTTGACATTTGCTTCATTTTGTATTATTATCTATTGGTATTTACAGAAAAAAGGGTGAAGTTTTATGGATAAAATAATAAATATTGCTGTAGTAGCACACGTAGACGCTGGTAAATCAACTTTAGTAGATGGATTACTTAGACAAAGTGGTGTTTTTAGAGCAAATGAAGAATTAGTAGATTGTGTAATGGATAGCGGAGATATTGAAAAAGAAAGAGGTATTACAATTACCGCAAAGAACTGCGCTATTAAATATAAGGATTACAAGATTAATATTGTGGATACTCCAGGTCATGCTGACTTTTCAAGTGAAATTGAAAGAGTTATTAAAACTGTTGATACAGTTATTTTACTTGTGGATTCTGCTGAAGGTCCGATGCCTCAAACAAGATTTGTTTTAAAAGAAGCATTGCAAAATAATTTAAAACCAATTTTATTTATTAATAAGATTGATAAAAAGGACCAAAGAGCTGAAGAAGTTGTTGATATGACATTTAATTTATTCATAGAACTTGGTGCAACAGATGAACAACTTGATTTTCCAATTCTTTATGGTAGTGCTAGAAGTGGTTATGCAATTTATAACATGGGAGATGAAGGCAAAGATTTAACTCCATTATTTGAAACTATTGTAAATAATACTAAAGTTTTTGAAGGAAATGAAAATGATCCACTTCAATTACAAGTTTGTCAACTTGCTTATGATGATTATATTGGTAGACTTGGTATAGGTAGAATTAATAAAGGTAAAATAAAATCAGGTGAAACTGTATCACTTGCAACAAATGAAGGAAAAGTTGAATCTTTCCGTGTTACAAAATTATTTGTTAATGAAGGAATTAAAAGAGTAGAAGTACCTGTTGCTTACTTTGGTGATATAGTTACAGTTGCAGGATGTTCAGATGTATCAATTGGTGATACTATTTGTGAAAAAAGATGTTATTGATCCACTTCCTAAAATTGTTATTGAAGAGCCAACACTTTCAATGAATTTCTTAGTTAATAATTCTCCTTTTGCAGGACAAAGCGGTAAATTTTTAACAAGTAGACATTTAAAAGATAGACTTGAAAAAGAACTAGAAACTAATGTAGGATTAAAAGTTGAACAATTAGAAGGTGCCGATGGTTTTAAAGTTAGTGGTCGTGGTGAATTACACTTATCAATTTTACTTGAAAATATGCGAAGAGAAGGATATGAATTATCTGTATCAAAACCAGAAGTTATTTTTTAAAGAAGTAGATGGTAAAAAAGAAGAACCATACGAAAAGGTTATAGTTAATGTACCAAATGAATATTCAGGAACAGTAATTAATTCATTAAATGAAAGAAAAGGTATCATGCAAAGTGTTACTCCGGGTGAAGTTGGATATACAAGAGTTGAATATTTAGTTCCAACCAGAGGATTAATCGGTTATCGTGGTTCATTTATTACTGAAACAAAAGGTGAAGGTATCATGGTTCGATCATTTGATTCTTATGGACCTTATGCAGGACCTATTTCAGGACGTAAAAATGGAGTTCTTGTTTCTATGGTTAATGGTACAACATTTGGATATTCACTTTACAATTTAAGTAGTCGTGGAACAATGATTGTAGACCCATCAACTGAAGTATATATTGGTATGATTATTGGTATTTCCAATAAAGAAGGGGACTTAGATGTTAACCCTTGCAAGAATAAGGAGCTTACAAACACCAGAAGTGCTCATGCTGATGATGCTATTGTACTAAATAAAGCTAAGAAATTTACTTTGGAAGAAGCTTTAGAATTTATTGAAGATGATGAATACATTGAAGTAACACCAACAGAAATAAGACTTAGAAAAAAAAATATCTAGATCCAAAAGAAAGATATAGAAGAGCAAGATAAGACTTTAAAAGGTCTTATTTTTTTTTTGTTGTGTGGGACACAAGTAATTTGTTAAATTTGGACTAGCTCATAAAATATAGTAAGAAATAACCTAAAGGGGTGATATCTTGACTATATCATTATCAGTAGTCATAATGCTTGTAGCATACATTTTCGGAGCTATAACAAAAATGTTTACTCAGAAACTACCAAATAAGTTTATTCCTATTCAAAATGTTGTCATAGGTATAGTTAGTGGGATAATTTGTTTCTTTTTAAAACTTGATGATAACTTACTTAATTCAATTTTAGTAGGACTTATGTCTACGATGAGTGCTGGCGGAATAGCAGATCTCATAGAAGTGAAAAAAAACACAAGATAATGAAACTAAAGGATAAATATTTTTTCTATAAGCAAATGACAATTGTATGACTAATGTTTTTAATATCAATTTGTGGCTTGAAATTGTTATGATTTTATGGTAATATAAGTATATATGAAAGAAAAATTCATATAATAAAAAAAGAAACATTTGATTTTCATAGGTCAATGCTTACTTTTTATAGGTAATGATGTTTACTTGAACATTAATAATGACAAGTAAACTTTTTTTGTTCTACTTAGGATAGCTTGTACATATTATTATTCTGGGAGGAACGGCACATGGGATTAAATGAAAAAAAGTAATTGAATCTAGAAAAAGATATGGTACAAATGAAATAACAAAGCAAAAACAAAATACTTTTATGCATCTTTTATTAGAGTCACTCGGAGATCCGATTATTAAAATATTACTTATAGCTTTAGCAATTAAAGTTGTAGTATTATTCCGTGACTTTGATTGGTATGAAACAATAGGTATTTTAATAGCAATATTTTTAGCATCATTTATCTCAAGTATAAGTGAATATGGCTCTGAAAAAGCATTTTCTAGGCTTCAAGAAGAGCAGTTGAAAACTACTGCAAAGGTTAGAAGAAGTGGAAAAATCATAGAAATACCATCCGGTGAAATTGTTGTTGGAGATATTGTCATGTTAAGTAGTGGTGATAAGATTCCTGCAGATGGTTATTTAGTAAAAGGCAATTTAAGCGTTGATGAATCAGCATTAAATGGAGAAACTAAAGAAGCAAAGAAACTAAGTAAAAATGGTCCGGTCATATCCGATAATAACAGAGTATTTCGTGGTTCTGTAGTTTATAATGGCGAAGCAGAAATGCTAGTAAGATTTATTGGCGATAATACAATTTTAGGTAAAATTTCTCAAGAACTTCAAGAAGTTGTGCCAGAAAGTCCTCTCAAAATAAAACTTAGAGGTTTAGCAAAAACAATAAGTAGAATAGGTTATATTGGTGCTTTTCTAGCATCAATTTCTTATCTTTTTCTAGTATAGTTCTTGAAAATCATTTTGATTTAGATTTAATTATGGCCACAATCACTAATTTTCCAGTTATGTTTAATCATTTGCTTTATGCATTAACTTTATCAGTAACTATTATTGTTGTTGCAGTTCCAGAAGGTCTTCCCATGATGATTACTTTAGTTCTATCAAGTAATATGAAAAAAATGCTCAAAGATAATGTTTTAGTTAGAAAACTTGTGGGTATTGAAACATCTGGAAGTTTAAATGTCCTTCTTACTGATAAAACAGGTACTTTAACAAAAGGAGTATTAAAAGTAACAGAATTTGTAACACCAGATTTAAAAGTATATAAATCAAATTTAGATTTAAAAAAGAGTGTTAATTATGAAATATTATATTCTTCATTTTTTATAATAATGCTAGTATTATAAGTGATGATAATATTATTGGTGGTAATTCAACTGATAGAGCATTACTTAAATTTATTGGTAAAAGTAAGGAAATAAATAAAAAAATAATTAATAAAACCCCATTTGATAGTGCTATTAAATATAGTAGTGTAACATTAAGTGATGGAACTATACTTGTAAAAGGTGCTAAAGAAGTACTACTTTCTAAATGTAAAACATATCTAAATAGTTTTGGTAAAGAAGCAAGTTTATTAAATAAAAAATGATTGAAAAAGAAAATTGAAAGCTATACTAAATCTTCAGGAAGAGTTCTAATATTTGCTTATGGCAAAAACATGGATAATTTATGTTTACTTGGCTTTGTTAATATTAAAGATGAATTACGTGATGAAGCCAAAGAAGGAATTAGGCTTATTAAAAGTGCAGGTATAAAACCTATTATGATTACGGGGGATGCAGTAGATACAGCAGAAGCTATTGCGCGTGAGGTTGGTCTTATTGATATAAAAAAGTAATCTTGTATTATCAAGTAGTGACTTAGAAAAAATTAAGTGATGATGAAATAAAAAGAAAAAATTATCTAATATTGCTGTCATAGCTAGAGCTCTTCCTCAAGATAAAAGTCGTATGGTTAGTATTATAGAAAGTATGGATTTAGTAGTGGGTATGACTGGTGATGGTGTAAATGATGCTCCAGCTTTAAAGAAAGCAAATGTTGGCTTTGCCATGGGAAGTGGAACAGAAGTTGCTAAAGAAGCCGCAGATATTGTTATACTAGATAATAATATTTTATCAATTAGTAAAGCAATTTTATATGGAAGAACTATCTTTAAAAGTATTAGGAAATTTATAATTTATCAGTTAACGGTTAATATGTGTGCACTCGTTTTATCAATAGTTGGTTCTTTTATTGGTGTATCAACTCCGATTACAATTGTGCAAATGTTATGGCTTAATATGATTATGGATACTTTTTGCAGGGGTAGCATTTTCTTATGAAGCACCTTTAATTGAATATATGGAAGAACCTCCGAAGAAAAAAGGATACACCGATTATGAATAAATATATGTATAGTGAAATAATATGGACAGGTATTTATTGTGCACTTTTATGTATTTTATTTTTAAAACTTCCAATATTTAAAACATTAATTAGAACTGGAGAAAACTCAAAATATTTAATGACTGCTTATTTTTGCAATGTTTATATTCATGGGAATATTTAATGCTTTTAATGCTAGAACAGTTCGAATAAACACCTTCGCTAATTTATCTAAAAATAAAGTTTTTATTGGCATATTTGGTTTCATATTTATAGCCCAAGTTTGGATTATCTATAATGGGGGAGATATTTTTTAGAACTTATGGACTTAAAATAAATGAGCTTATTTTAGTGCTCTTACTTGCTTTAACAGTATTTCCAGTTGATTGGTTTCGTAAATATATTTTGAAAAAAAACGTGGTATTGCCATTAGAATTTAATTGCATGTATTATTACAGTTTGATATAATAAGTGTAAGGAAGTGATTATATGGCAAAATATTGTGAAAAGTGTGGAAACAAAATAAATGAAGGCGCTAAATATTGTGATGGATGTGGAGCCCAAGTTGGTTTTAATGAAGAATATCCAAGTCATCCAAAGTTTGTTAAAAGAGACATGGTAATGGCAATAGTTTTATCATTCTTAACTTGTGGTATTTATGGTATTTATTGGTTTATTACTATGACAGATGACTCAAACACTTTAGTTGATAACAAAACAGCAAGTGGGGGAACAGCATTTCTTTACTGTTTAGTTACATGTGGAATATATTTCTTTTATTGGAATTATATAATGGGTAAAAAGATGTATGAAGCTGGAAGAAAGTATGGTAAGTCAATTGATGACAATAGTATTTTATATTTATTATTATCAATATTTGGTTTAAGTTTAGTAAATTATTGCTTAATTCAAAATGATTTAAATAAATTTGCAGACTAATGAAAAAAGTAGTAGTATCAATTTTAATATTAATTTTATTTATTGGTTATTATTACATTTCTAAATATACGGGATTTGCTATTCCGTGTATTTTTTTCATGAATTGACAGGATTTTATTGTCCTGGATGTGGCATAACAAGAATGTTTTTTTGCAACATTAAAGTTTGATTTTTATCAAGCTTTTTAGATATAACCCTTTAGTATTTATTTTATTAATATGTTTTATCATTTATAAATTAATTAATTTAAAATTTAAAATAAAATTACCAAAATATACATCATATGTTTTACTTGTAATTGTAATACTTTATGGTATATTAAGAAATATAGATGCTTTTGGATTTCTAAAACCTACGGTTGTATAACAATATACAACTTGTTAGTAAATATTTGCTCAATTAGTTTTATAAAATATGGAGGTAAACAAAAATGAAAAAAGAAAAAAATATTAACTATAACTACTATAATTGTTATAGTATTACTTGGTATAACATTATTTATATTTTTTTAGAAAAAAGGATATTAAAGAAAAAGAATCTAGCAATATTCAAACTAAAGAAGAAAAAAAATAAACATTAAAGAAAATGTTGAAGTAGAAATTAATAGTGAAGTTTTAAATATTAAAAATTTTTTTTTGAAAATAGTAATTTTTCTGATGGAGAAATAAATTATTTTGAAAGTGATAAGAAAATTAAATTTGATACCAAATATAATAAAATAGGAAGTTTCAAAGTAGTAATGAAAATAAATGATAAAAATTACGAAACAACTTTAAACGTAGTAGATAAATTAGCACCAACATTAAAATTAAAAAGAATTAACAATTACACTAGGTGATAAATTTGAAATAAATTCTTTTGTAGAATCTTGCACTGATAATAGCGAAGAAGATTGCATTTTATCATATAAAGAAAATAAAAAATACACAAAAGTGGGAACTTATGATGTAACTATCATTGCTAAAGATAAGAGTGACAATGTAGTAGAAGAGACAACAAAATTAATTGTCAAAAATAAAAAAAACTACAAATGAAACTCAAACAAATAATAATAATAATAATAATAATAATAAAGTGAAGTTTGTCAAAGAAGAAACTGAATCAGTAAAAGAAAAAAAAAGAATTAAAATATGGTACAATATTAAATTCATGGCACGTTAAAACATACAAGTTGTATAGCGATGGATCTAAAAAGACAGTTAATGAATATACACATTATGAAGTTGATGGTACTAATTTTAATGCCAAAACAAGTGATATGCTACCAGAAGCAATAGAAAATATGAATGTTTACAAAGATATTGTAAACGACGTCGTAAAATATACTAATGAATTTAGAACTGAAGTTGGTCAAGCTCCATTAACACTTGATGAAACTTTAACAAAAGCAGCCATGGTAAGAGCTATTGAAATGGCTTACTCAGATAAATTTTCTCACGAAAGACCTGATGGAAACATGTGCTATTATATAATGCGTGATTTTGGACAAGATATTTATGGCGTTGGTGAGAATATAGCAAGTAGACAACGTAATGCCAAAGAAGTTTCATACGCGTGGAAAGGTTCTCAAGGGCATTACGAAAACATGATTAGTGCATCATTTACTAGAATAGGTGTTGGTGTAATTAATTTTTATGGTACATATTATTGGGTTCAATTATTTCAATATTAAAAAGACAAAAAAAAAAGGATATTGATACAATATCCTTTTTAATAGTCATTTGGTAGCGAGAGGGAGATTCGAACTCTCGACCTGCCGGGTATGAACCGGATGCTCTAGCCAGCTGAGCTATCTCGCCATGACTACTAAATAATACCAAAAAAATAACTTTTGACAAGAGTTTTTGTAATTATTCATGTAAAAATAGTAGAAAAAATGTAAAAATAACGAAAAAAATAGAAAATGAAGTGGTAAAAATGATAAGTTTAGAAGAATTTGATAAAAATGATATGAGAGTTGGAACAATAATAGAAGCTAAAATTAATAAAGGAGCCAGAAAGCCAGCATATAAACTAAAAATTGATTTAGGAAAAGATTTAGGTATTAAAAATTCATCTGCTCAGTTAACTGAACTTTATACACCAGAAGACTTAGTAGGAAAACAAGTAATAGTTGTAGTTAATTTTAATCCGATTAGAATTGCCGATATAAAAAGTGAAGTCAGAATACTCGGAGCTGAAAATAAAGAAGGCTGCATTATTTTAACACCAGAAAGACAAGCACAAAATGGAAGTAAAATATATTAAAAATGAATAATATTTGGTTAAGTATAAAAAGAGAGATTCGAACGCTTAGCCTTACGGGTATGAAAAATAAGCCCTAAATTAAATTACCGTTTATTTTTTACCGTTTCCCTTATTAAATAAGGCTTCGCTCCGATATATATTATAAAATAAAATATAAGTAAATTCAAGTAAATTCAAATAAATATAAATAATTTTATATAAAAATTCCCTAAAAATTCCCTAAATATTTTTTAAGCATTAAATTTATTTTCTTTCTTTTTTTATATATTCAATGTTAAACTCATCTAAATCGCTTATTTTAATTTTACCATCTTCTAGTGAAGATTTTAATCCCTCTTGATATTCGTTAGGGGCATAAATTACTTTAATATATTGACTCTTTTGACAAGGTAAGTAATAAATATATTCATCATCTTTATAAATTTCTTCTAAAGCAGAATCACAAGCAAAGTTTTCGTTATTTTTACTACTATCAACAATGACAAATTCTTTTTCAATATCATATTTTGAATTATTAAAAACAGTAATATTAAATATCTTTATTATAACTCCTTTTTTATAACCCATACGAATATCATCTATTGAATAAATACTATTAACTTTTGATATTGAATAAGTTAAAGATTTCCACTCAACTGTACCACCATCTTTTAGTTTAAAAGGTATAGGTATTAACAAAATCAATAATATTATAATAATCACAATTTTAGCAATTTTTTTACTTTTCATTTTTCATATCCTTTCCACAAACTATCTTTGTTAATAATATTATACCATATTATTGATAAAAATAGTAATACAATGGTATTGATATGTCAAATAAGATTAAAATGTATAAAAAAAAATAGATATTTCTATCTATTATTACTCATATTGGTAGCGAGGGAGGGACTCGAACCCCCGACATATCGGGTATGAACCGTGTGGCCCAAAAATGAATGTGCAACTTAAAGTTGATAGAAAGTATTTATTATTTATCATAAAATCAGCTTAAGAAAAAAAGGAGGTCTTCATATGAATTTCGGAGACAATTTAAAAAAAATTAAGAACAAGTAAAGGAATGTCACAAGAAAAACTAGCAGAAAAAGTTAATGTTTCAAGACAATCCGTAAGTAAATGGGAAACTGGTGATGCATATCCAGAAATGAATAATTTATTAGAACTATGCAAAATATTTCATTGCAAAATTAATGATTTGGTTAATGATAGTATACTTGATGTTAATAATTTAGATGATGAAGTAAAAAATAAAGTAATAAGTTTAAAAAAGAAGAAAGTAAGAAAATGAAAATATTAAGTAAAAATAATATCTACATTTTCTAAAATAGGAAGAATTTTATGCTATGTTTCTATACCATTTGTAGTACTTGCTATAATTATTACACCATTTTTAGTGCATAAATTAGAAGTTAAAAATAATGAAATTAGTATAAGTTCATCAGATAGTAAAATATCTATTTTAGATAAAGGAGATAAACTAGTAATTAAAGCTGGCAATATAGCACTTGGTGAAGCATCTAAAGATGTAGCTCAAACTAAAATAATTGATGTTTTAGAAAATAATAGTAAAGCTGGGGTTATAACTTATATAGAAATAGGTTTAATTGTATTAATAATAACTTTAGTACTACTTTCAATTATCTTAAGCTGTTTGGAAAAAATATTTGGAAATATTAACAAAGGTGATAATCCATTTACATTAGAAAATGTCCATCTAATCAAAAAAATGGCATACATGATGATTACAATAATTGTTATATCTAATCTCGGAGGTATAATATTTGAAATCTTGCTTAACTCTGATTTAGACATGAGTATTGAAGTTTTTGATTTAGTACAAATTTTATTCTTATTTAGTTTATCTTATATTTTTGAATATGGAAGGTTACTTAGCATAGATAGAAATGCTAAAATATATGGTGACTAAAAATGAATAGAGAAAAAATTTATTGAAAGGTTATCAAATCAAGCAGATTTAACTAAAGAAAAAGCTATATTAGTAAATGATATACTTGAAAATAACTTCTTTATTAGCAAAAGATATAAAGATAAAATAATAAGTGAAATAGTACTTAGTTTAAACATAAACATTAATGAAGCAACTAAGATTTATGAAATAGCAAAAGATATAATTGGAAGTGAAATAAAAAATAAATTAAAACATCCATTTGAAACTAAAAACAAAAAGGAAATGCTTAATTTCATTTCCTTTTTAAAATTATATACTCAGTATTAATTAGTTATTATTGTTATTCCAGCTCCAGCCAGCACCTAAAATGATTACTAAGAGAATAAATAATACAATCCAGATAGCTGCACCAATACCATAACCACTTGTATATCCAGCATATGTAGGAGCACCGCATGCTGATTGAGCACCGTATCCTCCACCATAATAGCCAGTATTTCCATAATAATACATAATATACCTCCTTTTTTGTATCTACTATAATTTATTATAAATGACGAATTTTTGACATTAAAATAACCCAAGTTTTTAAAAAAATATTTAATTTTGGGGTAAATAATGGTACTATTAGTATAGGAGAGAAAGTTATGCGTAAATTATTTTCAAAATGGATATACCATTATTTATAATGGTTGTTTTGTATATATCACTTGGTTTAGTAATGATTTATAGTGCATCAAATATAACTGCAGTAGTTCGTTATGGTTATGCACCATATCATTTCTTTATAAGACAAGCACTCTTTGTTGTAGCAGCATTTATAATTGGCATGACTATAGTTATTAGATTTCCAACAAGAAATTATGCAGCACTTGCATGGCCTTTTTTAGTATTTTTACTTATTGGTTCTTTGGCCTTTTTATTTGTTAAAGGTAAAATTGCAGGTGGTGCTATAAGTTGGTATGATTTAAAATTTTAAAATTCAACCTAGTGAGTTTGCTAAATCTATATTGGTAGTATTTATGGCAATCTATTATAATAAATTACATTATAAAAATGTTAAAAATATATATGCATATTTTGTACCACTAGCATTTGCATTAATTATTATAGGACTTGTATTTATGCAACCAGACTTAGGTAGTGCAGCAATTATTGCTGGTATTGTATTTTTAACATTTATAAGTATACCTATTGTTCAAAATAATATTATGAAATTTATTAAAATTATAACTGTTGGATGTATTATCGCAGGTATAGCTATTTTATATTCTGGAAATAGTTTCTTAAGCAGTATTCAAAAGGGAAGGCTTAATTTTAGAAATCCATGCTCTAGATATACAGAAACAACAGGTTATCAGGTTTGTAACGGATTTATTGCAATTAATAATGGTGGTTTATTTGGTGTAGGTCTTGGTAATTCTACTCAAAAATATTTGTATTTACCAGAAGCTCACACAGACTTTATATTCCCAATAATTGTGGAAGAACTAGGACTTGCAACAGGCATTTTAATTGTACTTGGTTATGCTTATATTTTAGCAAGAATACTAAGAATTGCCAAACAATGTGAAAATCTTAGATGTTCAATTTTAGCGTACGGAACATTTTGGTATTTTACTCTCCATATATTAGTAAATTTGCTTGGGGTCTTAGCCTTAATACCACTTACTGGTGTACCACTTCCATTTCTAAGTTATGGTGGTTCATTTACAGTTAATGCCATAATAATGTTTTTTGTAGTAGAAAGGGTAAATATCGAAAATAAAACAAACAAGACTAAAAGAGAAATAAAAGCTCTTTAGTCTTTTTTTCTTTTGTAAAATTTGTGTAAACATTATATATATTTCTACTTTTTGTGATAGAATAAAAAACTAATTTATAAGGAGGATATATGCAATCAATTTATATAAATTTAGATGACTCAGGTAAACTTTCTAAAAAAGAAATAATAAGTGTATATGGAGGTTTAGTATTTTTATCTAAGAAAGAAAAAGACAAATTTATTACTCAGTATCGAAGTATTATAAATGATATTAAATGCAAATATTGTAAAAACAAAGACTTATGTAATAAAAAATGCCCAGAGATAAAAAATACCAATATTAAAAATAGTGATAAAAGAAGAATAATAAATTATATAAAAAATATTTTATCGTGGGACTTGTCATAAGTAATCAAAATGTTTATAATCATATAATAGAAAATAAAGCAGCTAAAGGAAGATTTTTAGATTATTCTTTAAGAAGAATGATAAAAGAAGTAATTAATAATCAAATAACAAATAATAAAATAGATTCTAAAGAACCTTTAAAAGTTATTATCAATATCGATGAACAAACAACAAAAAAAGTAATGGTTATTATAATTTACATGATGGTTTAGTGGAAGAATTAAAGTATGGTATTAGTAATTTTAATTATTCATGTACATATAATCCAATAGTATTTAATGATTTAGATGTTAAAGTAACATATCAAGACTCAGGTAAAAGTTATTTGGTTCAAGCAGCAGATTTAGTATCAGGTACCATAAGAAGAATTATTTTAAATGCTCTAGAAGAAAAACAAGATATAAACAATATTTTAAATAACTTTGTTAATTATAAAATAATTCTTCCATGAAAAAAAGCTACCTAAGTAGCTAATTCCCAGTTAGTATGGTGTACAAATAGCACACTTAATTTAAAAAAATCATATTCTAACTATCGACCTGACAAGATTATTAATCTCCGGTAACCTAATAATATAATAAATGTGGCTATTTGTCAACAATAAAATATGATATACAAACGAAACTAGAGAGCTTACTCTAGTTTTTTTTTAAAAGAATGTTTTATAATATGTATATAAATTTCTTTAGGAAAAATAATAAATAAAAAAGCTGGACAAGGCTTTTGTTATAATTAGCTTTTTCAAAAGAGAATAAATTATAGTAGAACAAGAAATGAGGTAATAATATGAATAGAGAAGATTTTCCGATGTTAAATGAAGATATAATATATTTAGATAATGGTGCTACAAGTTTAAAGCCCCAATGTGTTATAAATAAAATGACTGAGTATTATGAAAAATTATAGTGCTAATGCTCATCGAGGAGATTATGATATATCATTTAAAGTAGATGTTGAATATGAAAATGCTCGTGAAGAAGTAAAAAACTTTATTAATGCTAAATCTAAAGAAGAAATAGTATTTACAAGTGGTGCAACAGACTCATTAAATATGATTGCAACAGGTTTCTTTGGAAATTTACTTGAACCTGGTGATGAGATTTTAATTACAACAAGTGAACATGCATCAAATGTTATGCCGTGGTTTTAGATTATGTAATGATTTAGGAGCAGTGGTTAATTTTATTCCTTTAGATGACTCGCTTCATGTAACTTTAGATAATGTTAGAAAAAGTATTACACCAAATACAAAAAAGTAATAGCTTTAGCAGGTATAACAAATGTTGTTGGGGACATTAGACCAATTAAAGAAATTACTAAACTTGCTCATGAACATGATATTTTTGTAGTAGTTGATGGTGCTCAAAGTGTTCCCCACATTAAAACTGATGTTCAAGATTTAGACATTGATTTTTTAGCTTTCTCAGGACATAAAATGTTAGGGCCAACGGGCATAGGAGTTCTATATGGTAAAAAAAAAGAATTACTTGAAGAATTAGAACCAGTGAATTTAGGTGGTGGTATGAATGAATCTTTTCGATACAGTAGATACCATGTATTACAAAGAGTTACCAACTAGATTAGAAGCTGGAACACCAAATATTGCTGGTGTTATTGGTTTAGGTGAAGCTATTAGATATATTAATAAAATAGGTATTGATAAGATACATGAAAGAGAATTACATCTAAGAGATTATTTAATTGAAAAATTAATGCCTTTAAGTCATGTTGATATAATTAATTTAGAAGCTGATAGTGGAATTCTAGCATTTAATGTTGATGAAATATTTAGTCAAGATGTTGCTTATTACTTAAATAAATATAACATTTGTGTAAGAGCGGGTAATCATTGTGCTAAAATACTTAAAAATGCCACTGGTGTTACAAATTCACTACGAATAAGTTTATATTTCTACAATACTGAAAAAGAAATAGATGAACTTGTAGAACTTCTTAAAAACAAACAAAAAATAGAAGATGAAATAATTTAATCTTCTATATATAAATTGATAAGTTTGAAAACGAAAAACCTCAAAGATTTAATCCTCTGAGGTTTTATTATGTCCTTTAATAGCTTTATGATACACTTTTAAAATATCTGAAGCAAACACTTCTTTAGAATATTTATAAATACTATTTCTAGCATTAATACTCATTTCTTTATAAAGTTTATCATCATTCATTAATTTAAAAATATAATCTTTAAACTCATCATTATTTTTTTAAATAAGTAGCCATTATAGTTTGGTTCAATCATAGCTGTGAAAGATTCATCGTTAATGCATATTGTTGGTTTAGAAGCTGCTAAGCCTTCGATAATTGTAAGCCCTTGAGTTTCCGTAGTGGAAAAAGAAACTACAACATCAAAAGTATTGAAATAAGCGGGTACTACTGAATAATCAACTTTATCAGTAAATATAACAAAACTATCTAGTTTTAATTCTTTTAGTTAATTTTTGTAAATTTTCTAATTCAGGACCACCACCAACGAGCATTACTTTAATATTATTATTTACTTTAACCATATCTTTAATATTATAAAGTAATTTATCAAAACTTTTTTCTGGTGCAATTCTACCAACAGAACCAATAACAAAATCAGTATCTTTTATTTTATATTTTTTATTTATTTTAGTTATTTCTTTTTTCATTTCTTCATTTAATTTAAATTTTTCGGTATCAATACCAGTTGGAATAACGTTAGCATATTTTTTTTAATACCATATTTATTAACAAATAAATCTTTTATTTTATCAGTTGGCACAATAAGTTCATCACATTTTTTTTCACTATAGTATTTAGTCATTTTAATGACTAGTTTTTTAGCTAAATTATTAAAATGTCCATGAGTTACATAATGTACATAATCTTCATATAATGTATGATATGTATGCACAACTGGTATATTAAGCTTCTTAGCAACAATCCTAGAAAAATAACCAACACCAAATTCTGTTTGACTATGTATTACGTCTAAATTCCAACTTTTAATAATCTTCATTGCTTTACTTGAATATATACCAGTTAATTTAGTTTGATAAATTCCAGTTTTAATTCCAGTCATATAGATAATTTTATTTTTTTTATCATATTTAAAACCTTTACCATCTAAATTAGCAGTAACAATAAAAACTTCATGATGCATTTTTTTCAAGAGCTTCTTTAAGCATTTTTATACTTGTAGTAACTCCAGATATATGGGGTTCATAAGCATCTGTAAATATACCTATTTTCATTTTTACCTCGCATTTCTTATAATAAGTATAATATATTTTGACTAAATTGTACACAAAATGTTAAAAAGTGTCTTTTATTTACATAACTCTTTATAAAGATTTAAAACTTTGATAAGATATTAAAAAGGAGATTATAATTATGAATAAAACATTGAAAAGAATATTAATTTCATTATTAACCATGCTAATTATAGGATTAATAATTATATTTGGTATAAATTTATATGTAAAAAGTAGCACAAAACAAAGTATTATGAGTATAAATGATTTAAATAAAGATTATGATGCAATTTTAGTTTTAGGTGCAGGATTAAGAAATGGAAAACCTAGTCCAGTTTTAAAGACAGACTTGATACTGCGTATGAAGTGTATGAAAATGGGGCATCAAATAAAATAATTGTAAGTGGGGACCATGGTACTAAAACTTATGATGAAGTAAATGTAATGAAGGATTATTTAACTAATAAAGGAGTGCCAAGTGAAGATATTTTTTATGGATCATGCTGGTTTTTCTACTTATGATAGTATATACCGAGCTAAAGAAATATTTCAAACTGAAAAGGTTATAATTGTAACTCAAGAATTTCATTTGTATCGAAGTTTATACATTGCTAGTAAACTTAATTTAGAAGCAAAAGGATATCTGCTACATTGAGGCATTATACTGGAGAAACAACTTTTGAATTACGAGAAGTACTTGCAAGAGATAAAGATTTTATTAAAACAATATTTAAACCAGAACCTAAATATTTAGGGGATACTATTCCCGTTTTTGGTGATGGAAACGTTACAAATGATTAAAATATGCTTGAAAAAATATAATAACAATGTATAATTATCTATATAATAAATAAGGGGCTGATAAAATGAATGGACAAAATCCTAATTTAAATAATGGCACAAATAATGGTTTGAATAGTGAAACTTTAGGTTCCACTACATTAGGCATGGCACAAAATACACCAAATGTAGAAGGTCCAAATATAAATCCAACACCAATTCCAAATTCCGGAATAAATAGCATACCAAATGCAACCCCAATGCCAAATACTACACCAAATGTAGCTCCTCAAGTTGAAAGTTTAGAATCAGCTCCAATGCCAACTGAGCCAGTTGCTAGACCAATTCCTGGTACAGAAGATATGTTAACGGGAAATACTGTGGGAGTTAATAATAACTTTACACCATCAGGTAATATAAATGGTTTTACAAACTCAAATAAAGTTGAGAATATTGGTGTTGTGCCACCTCAAAACAATGATAATAAGAAAAAAGAAACCAATGAATAAGATACTATTTATAATTTTAATTATAGCGTTGATTGGTGCAGTTGCTTATGGTGTATATTATTTCCTAAGTGTAAGCAACAATACAGTAAAATTAACACCTAAAACAGTAAGCATTGGCGTAGGGGAAACGGTTCCTGATGACATTAAAGAATATGCAACTATTACTAGAGGAAATGCAAGCACATGTAGTGTTAATACAAGAAATGTTGACACATCGACAGTAGGTGAATATGAAGTTACAATAACTTGTGGAAAAAATACTTACAAAGCAAAAGTAGTAGTAAGTGATAAAACAGCACCAGTTGCAGAAGTAAATATGGTATTTAAAACAATTAATACAACAGTAAGAGTAGAAGATTTCATAAAAAGTTGTAATGACCCATCAAATTGTAAAAAACAAGTTTTGCTGATGAAGCAAAAAGTAAATGAATATATGACTGCTGCTGGAGGCCCATATGAAGTAGTAATCGAAGCTGTAGATGATGCTGGAAATAAAGCTGATTACACAGCAACGTTATATGTAACAAGTGAAGATATTTTCTTATTTGCAAACTTCAGTAGTACTGAAGAAATTCTAACAGAATATAAAGCTAAAAAGTAGTAAATGATATATTTGCTATAAACCGCACTTTAGTATTCTTAAATGCTGCTCGTCGAGATTATAAATATACATTTGAAAATGCTGCTGATTACAATGAAATTGTTAAGAATAAAGAAAATACAATAACATTTGATGGCATAACAGGTACAGCAACATATGATGATAATAACTTAAGCTTAGTAATATCAACAGATTTAAGTTTAGATACTTTAAAGAGTGAAAATAATGGTAATTTTCCAACATCATATCAAGAGATTCAAACAATATACAAAGATACTAAAGGATACACTCCATCATTTATAAGAAGTTATCCTCAAACCGAAAGTGAAGAGTAATCTTCATTTTTTCTTGTAGTGAAGTTTAGTTCGTGATAAAATTAAGACAAGTGGTGATAAAGATGAAAAAGGGCAAAAACTAGTAGCATATTTAATTGTAATTTTATCAGTAATTATAATAGCATTTCTATTTTTGAAAATATTTAAATTTGACAAAAAAGTTAATGTTGAATATCCAGAAGTAACAGAAGCTGATATTAAGGAAATTTATAAATTTTTTCCAGAAAGAAACTATAATGCTGGACCATCATTTTACATAGGTAGTTACTTAACAAGCAATAATATAGGATATTCAACAATATCTTTAGTTACATATAATTATATTGAAAGAAATAATCCATTTAAGTTTGAAACTATAACTGAAGAAGATATTAGTCTGGTAGGTAAGGACTATAAATTATTATATAAAATAAATAAGGATTACTTTCTAGAAATGGTAAAATATATTTTTAAAGAAACAAATTATTACATTTTAGATTTTAAAATTGATGAAAATAAAAGTGCAAAAATAAAAGATGAATATGATTATTTATATATTTATGAGAGTAATAATGAATTAGATGACAATATTATTTATTACAAAGGACTAGATAGTTATACTGTAGAAAACGGAAATGAATCAATTAAAATAATTGAATATTTTCTTAAATGTAATAAGACCACAAAAGTGTGTTACGATAATGAAGGAACAAATGAAATAGTAAATAACAACATAAAATATAGTGAAAATTTAAATATAAATGAGTATAAAGATAAATTAAAAAGGTATGAACACAAATTTTCTTATGAAGATGGCCATTACAAATTTTAAGTACCAGAGAAATTTAGTTTAACAAAGGGTGGGGGATTATGCGAGATTTATATTACATAAGTTATGAATCATTTATGCTTTTCTTAAATAAAGTTACGGAAAGATACGATGATAACAGAAAAGTATTAAAACATATAATAATTGATCTTTTAACAAATAAAAGAAGTACATTTAATGCGGATTTAAATGAATTTATAGAAAAATCAGGTGCAAATTTAGAAGTATGTAAAAGAGCAATAATGTTTATGTTAGTTAGTAAATCATATGTAATGAACTATTATGACTCAGTTCATGAAATAAATACTTCTTATAGTGAGCCATTTATTGAAGATTTAGAATCTTTAACTAAAGAGGACATTATAGATATGTTTTATAAACCAACAGAAATGACTGATGATATCATCGAAGATTTTCTAGCATATATCCAAAGACCTTATATATTTAAATTTAAAGCAAAAGAACTAATTTTTAAAAATGAAAAACTTCAAAAACTACTAGAGTTAAACCCATTTGAATTTTTAGATATCTGGGATTATATACCAGATGAAGAATTAACAAGCCAGAAAAAATACATTCAAAGATTTTTTGATATATACGATAAATCAATTTCTGAATGTGCAGAAGATGTAAATGGTGAAAAAGAAAAATTTTGATAGTATGGATGAATATGAACATACAATATTAATTCAAAATATTTATGAATCTTTTTTGAAAATGATACAGCACAAATAACAATATTTATAAACTACATTTTATCTAACATATATGAGTTTTTAATTATAGAAAAAAACAGTGGTTCTAAAAATTACAAAGATTGTTTTGATTTAATACCATTTTTAGAAGAGCATGATATATATGAACTTCGAGATGAATTCTTAAATAATAGAGAATTTGCTCTTAGAATAATTGACATATTTATAGAACAAAATAGTACTCTAGATGAAGATGATTTACTTGAAAAAAAGAGAAGAATTTAAACATTACGGAGACATTAAACTTTTAAGAAAATTAAATCCATATTATGATGCTGAAGAAATAGTATATCAAAAAATAAAAGAAACTAGTGAAATTAACTAGTTTCTTTTTAGTACTGCATGAACAACATATTTATTGTTTTCATCTGCACAAGTTGATAAAGTAAGTATTTTATCATTTTCATTTAAATCAACATTAAAGTTATAAATACTTCTTGACTTTATTAAATCAAACATTTTCATTTTAGTTTGATTATCTGGAAAGATAACTTGTAAATAATCAGTAGTTGTTTCAATTTTATATAAAGAAAATATTTCATATTCAAGTGTTTCATATAAAGTTTTAAAAGTAATAATATGATTATCAGGATTACTATACCAATTATATCTCATCGCATTTTGAAGCGTACCAAACATAACACCACTATAATATCTATTGTGAGCATAAATAACTAAATTATCACTTAAATTTACAACATCACTATGATAATCCATAAAAACCCAACCATTTTTATCATCTTTAAAGAAAATATTATGATTTAAATAATAACTATTATTATTAGTTTGTACAACTGGATAATCTATATTAGTATTAGGTACTTTAAGCCAACCAACAGTTTCTGGATTTACATTTTTAAAAAAACACTAGCGACATCTTTATTAATTACTTTTTCTCATTATCTTTTAAATCTTTATTCATTTCGTTAATAATTGTTTCAGTATTATCTAAACTAATTATTTCTTTTATACTAGTTTTAGTATCCTCATCATTTTTCATAGAATTATAATTATCATAAAAAACATAAATAAACAAAACTGCAATAATAAGAATAATTATATAACCACAAGTTTTTAAAATACTATTATTAGTTTGTTTTAATAAATTATCTTTTAAGTAATCATCACTATAATCTAATCTAAAATAAATCTTATAACGTTTGCTTTTTTTCTTTTATTAAATTCTCTTAGATATTCAATAGTTTCTTCATTTGATATATTATCATGAATAACTATTTTTACATTTTTTTTATTATTTTTTCTAAGAGTATTAATAATATATTCTAAGTCATTTTTATTTACGTAATTAACATTTATAGTTTTTAAGTATTTATTTATTTTAATAAAAGCTTCAAAGTCTTCTTCATCTTGCACTGACATTGGTAAATCTATCTGGATAGTCATTTTATAAAACATACTAGAAAATATACTAAGATTATTTTGAAGCATAAAATTTGATAGATATAGTATTTCATTTCTAGATTCTACTAAAACACCATATTTATCTAAATATTCAATCATAAAAGGTTGAAGGTTATAACAATTTACATTTTTAATATTAGTTTTAATAATAAGTTCACAAATATTAAAATTTAATTGAACATCTTCTTTAATAATTAAATTAATAATATTAGTATTATTTTTTAATACATTAAGAATAGTGGATACAAATTCCATTTTTTCGATAATTATAGTATCGATACCATAGTTTTTAGTAAGTTCATTTATAAAAGTTGAAGTAATTTTTACATTGTTATTCAAATAATCAAGAGAAAATATTAGTTCATCAGAACTAATTACATTAGTATTAAGTAAGTTTTTATTTTCACATGATAATCGCACTTTTTCCTTAATATATAAGGCACTATCTTTAATTTTAAATAATAATTTCTTCATATTCTCAAATCCTATTACTTTTTATTATAATAACACAATTTTACATTTTTTAATATAATTTTGTAAAAAATATGTTGTTTTTTGTATTTTTATGATATAATTTAGACATAATAAAGATAAGGAGAGATATAGTGATGAAAAAAATTATCAGTTTTATAGCATTAGTAATGGCTATAATAATTATACCTATGGGTGTTGACGCAGCAACAATAGTTCCAAAGTGTGAAAAAAAGTTGTCCAACTGAAGGAGGAAAATGTACATCAACATGTAAAATCAATGTTGAAGGAAATACAGCAGAAATTAATTCATTCTCAGCAACTCTTGAAGTTGTAGGAAATGGAGTTACAGTAAAATCTTTAACACCTGGTGATGGATGGCAAAAAGTTTCACCAAGTGATGCTGAATTAGCTGGAACATCAATTCCATTAAGCTTAATTGCAAATAATGGTAATATTACAGCTTCTAACTTTACATTAGTAACATTTACTCTAGAACTTGAATCATCAGCTGCTGATTGTAGTTTAAAAGTTACTAATCCATCAATAGGTAGTGAAGTAACAATTGAAATTGAAACAACTACAGAAACTAAAACTGGTGCAGCTCTTCCAATTGCAATCATTGGTTGTGGTATTATAGGTGCTGGATTAATCTATAGTGTAACTAAGAAAAATAAAAAAAATGTATAAAATATAATAAATTTTTAACAATCTTGTTTGCAAGATTGTTTTTTTTTGTGTTAAAATAACATCAGACGGAGGATTAATTATGAATGAATTAACAGAACAAGAAATAGTAAGAAGAGAAAAAGCTGAAAAAATTCGTGAAATGGGAATAGACCCTTTTGGACACAGATTTGAAAGAAATGCTTATTCAAAGGATTTAAAAATGAAAAATATGCAGATGTGCCTCATGATGACTTTGAAAATATGGAAGATACTGCAACAGTGGCAGGACGTATTATGTTTATTAGAAAAATGGGAAAAGCATCATTTTTTACAATTCAAGATAAATTAGGAAGTATCCAAATATATATATCAATAAATGATGTTGGAGAAGAAGCATATAATTTATTTAAATCAGCTGATTTAGGTGATATAGTTGGTGTTTATGGTAAAATAATGAAAACTAGAACTGGAGAAGTAACAATTAAATGTTTAGAATATACACATTTAGTTAAAGCTTTAACACCACTTCCAGAAAAATTCCATGGACTAACAGATACTGAAGAAAGATATCGTCGTAGATATGTTGACTTAATAATGAATGAAGAAGCTAGAAATGTAGCTTTTTACTAGACCTAAAATTATAAGATGCATTCAAAATTTTATGGATGGTCGTGGATTTACAGAAGTTGAAACACCAGTTTTAACAACTCTTTTAACAGGTGCTAGTGCTAGACCATTTGTAACACATCATAATACTCAAGATATTGACATGTATTTACGTATTGCTCTAGAACTTCCATTAAAAAGACTTTTAGTAGGAGGAATGGAAGCAGTATATGAAATAGGCAGAGTATTTAGAAATGAAGGAATGGATACAAAACATAATCCAGAATTTACTCTAATGGAAGCATATCTTGCTTATAGTGACCTTGAAGGTATGATGGATATGACTGAAGGCATGTTTACTAAAATAGCTAAAGAAGTAATGGGGGAAAATGACATATAATTGGGGTGGAAATGAAATAAGTCTTGAAGGACCATGGAAAAGAATCTCAATGGTTGATGCAATAAAAGAAAAAAACAGGTATTGATTTTTCAAAAGAAAATGACAGTTGATGAAGCCTTTAAAGCTTGCAGAAGAACATCATATTGAAGTAGCAGAATCATGAAAAAAATGTTGGACACATTATTAATTTATTCTTTGAAAAGTATGTTGAAGAAACACTAATTCAACCAACATTCTTATATGGACACCCACTAGAAATATCACCACTTACAAAGAAGAACCCAGAAGATCCAAGATTTGTTGATAGATTTGAATTATTTATCGGAGGAAAAGAATTTGCAAATGCATATACAGAGCTTAATGACCCAATTGACCAATTAGAAAGATTTGAAGCACAATTAAAAGAAAGAGAACTTGGAAACGATGAAGCAAACGATATAGATATGGACTTCATTGAAGCTCTAGAATATGGCATGCCACCAGCTGGAGGTATCGGCTATGGTATCGATAGACTTGTAATGTTCTTTACAGAACAAGAAACAATTCGTGAAGTATTATTATTTCCAACAATGAAACCAAGAGATTAAAGTTTGACTTTAGTCTTTTTTCTGTTAGAATAAGAGCTAATTTCAGGGGTGAGATTATGTTTAATGAAAAAATAACTAAAGCAATAAAGGCAATCGAAGAAGAAGCGCAAGCTATCGAAGAAGCATATGAACTTTTATCTGAGTTAGAGATGAAAGATAAAAAAGATATCTTATGAATATGAATATGCAGTAAAAACAATTAAATCATGTGCTGATATTGAAGATGAATACTTAAAAGAAATATTAACTAAGGACTATGCAGAAGATGTATTTAACTTTTTTAGTAAAAAAATATAATCTATCAATGGATTTTTATTTGAATCCTTTAGCAAACAATAACAAATTATATCAAATCCGCATAATGAATAAAATATACACTTATTTATATAAGCTGATGCCTGATGAAAATTTTCATGGATATAGTTTTTCAAGAACTTTATATGAATTATCTATAAATTTAGATTTAATAAGATTAACATTAAGTTTACTAAAAGATAAAAAAGAAACTATCAAGATTAAATACAATTTAGCTCTTACAATCGGAGAAGTAGAAAAGGAACTATTAGAAACTAACTTTGAAGTATCAGAAAATCCATATTTAACAAGAAATATATTAACTTATAATAATGTATTAAAAAATGTTGGTGAATTTTTTACCAATAGTATAACAATAAATATTCTTCATAGTTATATAATAAGTATTTTTTCATTTAAAAAAGACTTTAAAAACAATACAGATGAATATTTAGACTTTTTATTTACTTGTACAAGTATCAGAGCATGTTTAGTTATGTTAGATGAAAATACTGCAAATTTAGTGATATCAAAGATAAAAAGAATTTATAAATGGAGAAGGTAATTTCAATTTACCTAACCTTCCAAATTTTAATAAGGAAGAATTATTAATTTTATTAATGGATTTAGCTGATACACTTGAAAAGAAAGTGATGTAAGATACACAATTGAAATATTAAACAGTTTATTAGAAAATTTAGAACAAGATAAAAAAGTTCCAAATCATGTAAGTTTAAGTTTATAGAAAGTGAGAATATATATGTTAAAAAATGGAGCATTAAATGACATTGAAATGTTTGGAAATATAATTAATAGTATAAATGTAAGTTATAGAAAATTAACAGAATTAGAATTTAAAAATTCAAAAGAAAGTAAAGAGTATAAGGAAGAATTAGAAAATTTAAAAAAATTGTATTACTATTGAAGAAAATATTTTGGAAAGATTTAAAGTATCTGGAGAACTCGAAGAAATAATAAGCTATATAGAAAAAGAAACATGAAACTAAAGTAGGAATAAACATAAATTTTTCCTGTAAGGAATGTGATATTAAGAAAGCAAGAATGTCCAATGATTTACACCAAATTAGTATCACAAATATTAAATGGTGAAGATTTTCCTAGTGCTTTGTATGTAACTTCAATTTATAATGATATAATAAAATTGGCTTTAGCTATTTTTGATATAAATAATCATATTAGTGATAAAAAAGAAAAAACAAAAATTAAGTATCAAATGGCACTTAGTATGAGAAGTATTGAAAAAGAACTTATAAGAGATAATTTTGAAATTAATCCTCATCCATACATGGAAAATGGTTTACTTTTAATAGATGATTCAGAAAAATTTTTAAGTGAAATGATAAAGACAACAGAAGTAAGTAATTTCTTTCCTGTTCTTGCCGATAAATTAGTAGAGTTAGATAACAATGTATTTTATGCTCCTGATAAATACCATGAAGCAATATTTAATAGTTGTTTAATGAGAGCTTCATTTGTTTTAGTTTCTAAGGATTATGGAAATTTAGTTAAGCAAAAATTTGAATTTTTAATGGAAATGTTAAAGAAAAACGTAGGTCAAAAAATAGCGTATGATTTACTATATGAAGCCATAAATAGTTATGACAACGATAAAGATATTCCTCAATTTTTAAGTTTTGGCAGATAATTTTATGTGAAAAAAAAGTATGAAAAACTTTTTTTTTTCTTTTATTTGGGTGTTATAATCATAAGTAAGGAGGTAGAGAATGAAAAAATATTTGAAAAACAAGGCGTATTAAGATGTATAGGTGCTTTAATGGACATTGTTGCATTTATATTATTTATAGTTGCAGCATTTGTTGAAGGAACTAATCCAGATATGATATTAAAAGTTATTGGAATGGTTCTATTTATAGTTGGAAGCATGATGATTGCTCTTAAAAGTGAAAAACATACACTAGCAAAAAGTATTTTAGTTCTTGTAATAGCAGGAATAATTGCTTCATGGTTATTTACAAGTGGTATGTTCCAAGGTTCTGATTTTGTTGATAAGGACTTTACTCGTATAGGGCTAACTGATATTGGTTTTATGCTATATTATTCAATATATTTCATGATGGATAAAATTCCATTACTACTTGTTGTATGTGGCTTCTATGGAGTATTATCTCACATTAGTGGATATCAAAAATTAACTGACAGTTTAGCAGAAAAATTTGGTAAACACCCAATTGTTACTAGTGTAATAATAAGTGTAATACTATTTGTATTTACTTCATTATTCTCACAAACACTTATAGTTTTATTATTCATCCCATTCTTTGTTACAATTTTATCAAAAATGGGAATGGACAAATTAACTATATTTGTTATAACATTTGGTAGTGCTTTAGTTGGTATTCTAGGTTGTACTTATGGAACTGATAGTCTAGCAGCATTTAATAATTATTTAGCTCAAGATGTCAAACTTGGCTTAAATTATCGTTATATGATTGCTGCAGTTGCTATTGTTCTATATAATTTCTTCATTGTAATGCGTGTTCGCAAAATATCTGATAATATGAAGAAAAAATACAAAGAGTGCTAGTAAAGAAAATGATATATTTGAAGTAGAAAAAGCATCTAACAAAGGTAAAAACAAAAATGTTACCTGCCATCATAGTTTTAGCAATTTCAGTTATAATTACAATACTTGGTTACATTAGTTGGAATACTATTTTTGGAATTGAAATCTTTGACAAATTCCATGAATGGTTAACTGGACTAGAAGCTGGTAGTGAATTTTATATAATTCAATACATTCTTGGTGCTAATGCAAATGCATTAGGTAGTTTCCAATATGTATTTAATATTTTAATTGTTTTACTAATTGTAAGTGCATTACTAGCATTCTTGTATAAGATGAGTTTTGATGAATATGTTGAAAGTTTCTATGAAGGAACAAAGAAAATGTTCAAACCATTATTATTCTTGTTATTTGCAAATCTAATTTTTGCAGCAAGTTATATTTCTGGTTCACCACTTAATTCCGTATTTAATTGGATTCTAAATCTTGTTGAAGGATTTAATCCATATTTAACTTCAATAGTAGCATTTATAACTTCAATATTCCATAGTGATTTTGGATATGTTGCTTATACAGTTGGAAGTTTCTAACAACTGTTTTTGCGGATAATTTTGCAATAGCACATACAATATTTACATCTATGTATGGTATTGTTCAAATATTCGTACCAATAAGTGCCATGTTAGTACTAGGTCTTTCAATGATGAAAGTAAGTTACAAAGATTGGTTCAAATATATTTGGTTATATGTAGTTGGTATGATCATTATATTACTTGTATTATTTACAGTAGTAACTTATATCTAAGAGTTCAGAAATGAGCTCTTTTTTAGTTAGATTAATCTTGAAAAATTAATGAATATAAGTTAAATTTATATCAAGAAGAATTAGATAGTGTGTGTAATGGATATGTGTTTATGGATAAAATAATTGATGAAGCTAAGAAATTAACATTGAGTTTTGATGCTGCTTTACCTTATAATCGTGAAGAACTATTAAAACAATCTTATTATGAACTTGGCGAAGCCCAAGGTATAGAACAAAATATTATGCAAACAGCAATTAAAATGCTTAAAGAAAATATAGATGTTAATACCATTACCAAGATAACTGGACTATCTAAAAAGCAAATCAAAGACTTGAAAAGAGAACTATAAAATTTATAGTTTTTTTTTCTTTTAAAAATGTAGTATACTAAAATTATGGAAGATATTAGAAAAGTTAAAACAATCATTTCAAGAATTAATAGAAAATGCGATAAAGAAAGCATTAGTTTAAGTGATGCCTTAAATAAGCTAAGGATAACTCCTATAAACTACTTAGAAATAATTGGATTAAATAATAACATTGTAAATGACAATATACTAAAGGAAATAGAAAGGTTATTTTCCCTAATAGATACAAGAATAATAATTAATCCAAGTATGGAAAGTTTAGAACATGATGAAGTTGAAATATATTCTAAAGAAACACCAATTGTAGTTCATTTTCTCAAAAACAAAATTTCTTTAGATAATTACGAAGTGTTTGAAGATGAAGAAAACATTTATGAAAAAAAAGAATGACAAATATATGTAAAGACAAAGAAGAAATATCTTATGAATTAAATATAACTATAAATAAGGATGATAAGAAAACAAGACTTATTTCTGAAAAATATCCCCTTAAGCATATGTGGATAAAAGTAACATACAAGAGCAAAAGTATAAATAGAAGTTATGAATTTACTATTAATCACGATATGTTAAAAAGTGATTTAAATTATATAATAAGACTTTTATCTAACTTTAAATTTATAGAAACTTTTACTATATTAAATAGATATCCAACAAGTATGAAAATAATCGGAGAAAATAACCAAACTTGTATAAAACAATAAAATTTTTACCATAACGTACATAGAATTATAAAAGGGAGGCTTCTATGTACAATAATTATAGTTTAGAAGTAAAAAAGAATATTTAAAGATGCAAAAAAATAGCAATTGATTTAAATCATCCTTATATAGGAACAGAACATTTATTATTAAGTTTGATAAATAATGATGATAAAATAAAGAAAATATTATTAAAATACGATTTAACATATGATGAGTTTTTAGATGAACTTCTTTTAGTCGTGGGAACAAGTGAAAATAAAAAATGTACTTGTATTTACACACCACTTTTTAAAAGAGTAATAAAAAACAGCAGATGAAATATCTAAAAATAAAATGATGGAACCAATGCATCTTCTAGAAGCAATTTTAGAAGAAGGAGAAGGTATAGCTATTAGAATTATAATTAGCATGGGTATTGATATTGATAAACTTTATGATGAAATAAAAAAAGAAACATAAAAAAGGTAATACTAAGCTAGAATTATATAATATTGGTAAAGATATGTCAGAAATAAATAGTGATGATATTTTAGTAGGTAGAGAAAAAGAATTAAACTTAATAATAGAAACATTACTTCGTAAAAATAAAAATAATCCTCTATTAATAGGTCCAGCCGGAGTAGGGAAAAGTGCTATTATTGAAGAACTTGCAAGAAGAATTAAAAGTGGTAACGTTCCAAATAAATTAAAGGATAAAAAAATAGTATCACTTGAAATGTCTTCGCTAGTTGCAGGTACTAAATATCGTGGAGAATTTGAAGAAAAATTAAATAAAGTAATTAAAGAAATTGAAGAAAATCCAGAAATTATTATTTTTATTGATGAAATTCATACAATGGCTAATGCTGGTGGTGCTGAAGGAGCAATAAATGCAAGTGATATCCTCAAACCTTATTTAGCACGTGGAAAAGTAAAAATAATCGGACAACAACCACAAATGAATACAATAAATTTATTGCCAAAGATAAAGCTTTATCAAGAAGATTTGAAATAATAAAAATAAATGAACCAACTATTAAAGAAACAGAAAACATATTATCAAAGATAAGACCATCATTTGAAAAACATTATAATATAAAGATAACTGAAGAAAATATAAAGAATATAGTATCTTTAACAGATAGATATGTTTTAGATAGATTTAATCCTGATAAATCAATCGATTTATTAGATAGTGTATGTGCTATGAAAGAAGTAGAAAGTACTAAAGAAAAAGATATTTCTAAGTTAAAAGATAAACTACTTAATATTGTTAAGAAAAAAGAAAATATGGTAAAGAAAAATAATTTTGATGAAGCATTAAAATACCGAAGTATGGAAATAAAATTGCAAGAAAAAATAGATAAAGAAGAAAATACACCAAATAAAATAACAGCAAAAGATATAAAAGAAATGTTAGAAAGAAAAAATAATATACCATTTATTGAAAATGACTTTAAGGATTTAGAAAATTATTTACTTGATAATATAATTGGCCAAAATAATGTGGTTAGAGAAATAATAAATGCTCTAAAACAAAAAAGAAGAAGATTTACCAGTATCCATTTTACTTACAGGTTCAACAGGAGTAGGTAAAACTAAAACTGTCAAAGAAATAGCAAAATATCTGGATATACCTTTAATAAGACTAGACTTAAGTGAATATAACGAAAGTGTGTCTATAACTAGATTAATAGGTGCTAGTGCAGGATATGTTGGTTATGATGATGAAAATATATTTGAAAAGGTACGTATGAATCCGCATTCTATTATTTTATTAGATGAACTTGAAAAAGCTCATCCAAATGTTATTAATTTATTTTTACAAATTTTAGATGAAGGATATGTAACCAATTCTAAGGGAGAGAAAATAGATTTTAAAAATACTTATATCTTTATGACAAGTAATGCAATGATTAATCAAAAAAATAGGATTTATGAAAGGTAAAAGTAATTATCAAGATAGTTTTAGTAAAGAGTTTTTAGCTAGAATTACAGCTAAAATAAACTATAATAATATTACTGAAGAAATGATTAAAGAATATTTAGATAAAAAGGGTATTGAGGATTACTCATTAGTTAAAGATTTTGATTATGAAAACCAAGGTTTCAGAGGCTTAGATAAATATTTAAAAACAAAAAAGACAAAAGTTAGATAAAAAATAACTTTTTCTTTTATTTGAAAATATTTTGTGGTATTATAATATTAGGTGATAGATAGTGAAGAAAATAAATTGGGAAAAAGTAAATAAGTTTATTAAAAATAGAAATTTTATTATAGCAGTTTGTGTATTTGGTTTAACTATGGCATCAATTGGGTTTAGTTATGCATCATTCTTCTCAGTTAAAACTAATACCACTAATCAAAGTATAACAACAGGTACACTAAAAAGTTTCATATGGTAGTGAAACCTCAGCAATTCAAAGAAATAATAGTTTAACACCAATGTCAGATGCCGAAGGTATGAATCAAAATGATGTAAGTGTCATTTATATTCAAAATACAGGTACATTAGATTCAACTTATGTTATGAATATTGGCTATGATATAGAAAATTTTACATCAAGAACTGGCTATAAAGACACAGATATGTTGACACCACTTGATTATGTTAGGTTTGCTGTATATGAATATAATGGTGCAGGGACTGCAGATACATTAGTAGCTGGACCACTTAGTGTAACTGATTTACCAATTTATAAAATAGATAATTCTGATAGTAGAAACAATAGATATAGTATTTTATTTGATACTTTAGGTAGTACATCTAGCTCTAATTCTACAAAAACTTATAGAATAAAGCTATGGTTAAGTGATAAAGCAATATCTGCAGCAAGTTACTCTTACTTTTATGTAAATGCTGAAATAGTAGCTGAAGTAGTTAATGCCAAAATGAATTATACCCTAAATGGAACAATAACTGATGGCACAAACAATTTAAGTGGAGCAGTAGTAAGTTTACAAAATGGTTCAGTAACAAGTACTACATCATCAAGTGGAGCGTTTAGCTTAGCTGGCATTTATCCAGGTGTTTATAACCTAGATATTACATATAACAATGTAGTTTATAGTGGTAATCTAACTGTTGAAGAAAAAAGCAAGTAATAGTTTAACTAGTTTAGGTAGTACTTTTAATGGAAGTAATATATATACTGTTGCAAATAGTTATGGAAACTATAAGTAAAATAATTAAGAAAAATAACATTGATACTTATAGTAGTGCTGCTAGTATTTCAAGTGGAAACCTTTATCCGACTTACAAATTTGTTGGTGGTGGAACAACTTCCATATCAGGAATGAAAATAGTACTTGATACAACAAATAAAACGTTCACAATGAGTTTATAATAGAATTGAGTTTACATTGTATTGTAAACTCAATTTTACTAAAAAATGTAATGTGAAAACAAAGTGAAAAAAAAAAAATTTAAAAAATTTCTACTTAAGGGTTGATTTTTAAAATATAAAATGGTAATATTAAGATAGAGAGGAGATAAGGAAGAATTATGGATAACAAAAAAAATACTATCCTATTAACAGTAATCGCAGTTGCAACATTATTAGTTGCTGTTGTAGGTGCAACATTCGCTTACTTCACTGCACAAGGAGGAGACGCAGTTTCTAAACAAGTTAACGTTATAACTGGTACTGCCGGAAATTCATCTTTTGCTATTGATGGAGCAATTAATATTTATGCTGATGCAACAACATTTGCTCAAGGTAAAGGAAATGCTACTGGTTCATCAAATGGTACTGTATCATTTACTGCTCCAGGCGCTGCTGGAGGACAAACACCAGATGCTGCTGATTTACAATTTTGCTATAGTGTTTCTCTAAATATTACAGCAAACGATTTTGTATATACTGTTGATGAAAGTACACCTGAATTAACATTAGATGTAACTAAAGAAGGAACAGCTGTTATCGCTGCTATGGATATCACTACTAAAAAAAGGTGAAATTAAAATCCCTACAACTGCTGGTGAAACTAATTATGTTCACAAAATTACAGCTGCTGCTGGAGCTACAGTTACAGAAGCTTGGAAAACTACAGTTACACTAATTAACTTAGATAGTGATCAAAATACTAATACTGGTAAAAATTTAACTGGTGTATTAAAATTTGATAAAGATAATTGTGCTTAATTAAGAAAATAAAAATGGACTTCGGTCCTTTTTTTTATTGGTGATAAAAAATATATACCATATTTGTTTTAACATAACCATGTTATTAATAACATGAAGATATCATAAACCTAATGTTGCCTTAGAGTTTCTTATAATTCATTCTGAATAAAAACTTACTTACTTATCTGAGAAAATGAATTTTTTTAATAGTCAAATTATTATTTCTAAAAATTCTTGATTAAATACTATAATTTTGGTAAAATACATAAAAAAAGAGGAATTAAGTATGGCTTTGTTATTAACGCTTTTTAGTGGTTTATTTTTTTTGATTGGCATAATTGTTTATAAATATATTTCTAATAAAGTTGCATTTTCTAGAATGTCAATTGCCTGTGCTTGTGTGGTTATAATTGGACTCATATCATTTGATTTGGTACCTGAAATGATTGAGGCAAGTAACTTATGGTCAATTATTTTTATAGGTATTGGTTTACTTGCATTAATCTTCATTGATAGATTACTTCCTCATCATGAACATGAACACCATGAAAACGATGAAGAGAAAAAAAGAACATATAGAGCACATGGAACATGTTAGCCTTATAACAATAATTGCTCTTTTACTTCATAATATAATCGAAGGTATGGCATTATACGGAGTGTCCATAAATAATATAAAAAGTGGATTAATAATGTTAATAGGAATTGGACTTCATAATTTGCCATTTGGTTTTCAAATAGCTCCATCACTTAAAAATAAAAAAAATATAACACTCGTTATATTACTTGTTTTATCTGGTTTTATTGGAGGTTTAATCTTTAATATATTTGGAAGTTTAAGCGAAACTCTGGAAATCATTATTTTATCCCTGACATGTGGAATGCTTCTTCATATTCTATTATTTGAACTTTTAAAAGAAGTTTATGAAGAAATACATAAAAAAGAAACTATTTATGGTATAATAATAGGTATAATATTATTAATTATAATTAATTGTTTATAGAGGTGGACATATGAAAAAAAATACTAGTTGTTGGTGCTGCAGGTAGCATCGGGGTTCATACTGTTAAATATTTACTTAGTGAAGGAAAATATGAAATAACTATATTAGATTTAAAAACTAAAGAAGTATTTAAAAGATTAAAAGATTTAGAAAAAAGAGTTAATGTTTTATATGGTGATGTAACAGATAGAGTTTTAATGGAAGCATTAGTTAAAGATCATGAGTATATTATTTATTTAGCTAGTGCGATGCCTCCGCTTGCAAACATGAAAAAAGGTTTAGCAATGACCATTGACTATGGAGGGTGCAAAAATATAGTTCGTGCGATTAATTATTACAATCCTAAATGTCATTTGTTTTTGGCATCTTCTACGAGTGTATATAAACAAATAGAAAATCCGAGTGTTAAAAGTAAACTAAAATTAGATGAATATGATTATTTTGAAAATGCTAAGATAGAATGTGAAAAATTAGTTAAAGAAAAAATTAAAAAATTATACAATTTATCGTATTCCTTTGGTGTTAAGTAATCCTTTAGAAGAAACATTTATGTATCATGGAAATAGAGATGATGATATGGATGTTATTACTAAAAAAAGAAGATTGTGCTTATGCTTTTTGTAAAAGGAATAAAGTATAGTGATAAATTAAATAAAAGGACATTTGATTTAGCAAGTAGTGAAACTATTAAATATGGGGATTTATTAGATAGATTACTTGAAATAAATGGGTTAAGTTTTAAATATGTACTAAGTAGAGTTTTTTAGAAAAAGATTATTATAGTCCAGTATGTACAGATAGAGATGAACTTGAAGAATTGTTGCATTATAGAAATGACTATATAAATGCTTATTATAATAGATTAAAATCTAAAAATAGGAAAAAAAATTTCAAAAAATGTTAGGAAAACTTTTGGTGAATAAGAAATGAAAAGAGGAATAGCATTTTCTGGGGAGGTCTAAGAGGGGCCTATCAGGTTGGTGCTTATAAAGCTTTTTTTAGATGCTCATGTTAAAGCAGATGGTTTTGTTGGTACAAGTATTGGTTCATTTAATGCAGCGATGTGTGCTAGTGGAAGATTTAAAGAATTATATGATTTTTGGTACAATTTAGATGCTGGAGCAATTTTAGGTTTTAGTGAAAAACTAGTAAGTAAAACCAATAATGAAGATTATGATTTAGAAATGCTTAATGAGATACTTAACAATATTAAAAGCATTGTTTTAAATAAAGGAATAAGCACAATTAATTTAAGAAAGTTACTAGAGAAACTTAATATAGGTAAAGATTTATATTATAGTAATAAAGATTTTGGTTTAGTTACTGTAAGATTTAATGATTTTAAACCAAAATATTTATTTAAAGAAGAAATACCTAAAGATAAACTTAATGATTATTTAATAGCATCTTGTTTTTACCAATATTTAAATTTGAAAAAGATGATTGATGATAGTTATTACTTAGATGGTGGTTTTCATGATTATATACCAGCGAATAGTTTACTTGAAAAAAGGTTATGATAAAGTATACGTCATTGATTTACAAGTATTGGTTTAAGAAGACCATATAATGATAGAAAGAAAATAGTTGTTATAAAACCATCTAGAAAACTTGGTAGCATACTTGATTTTAAGAAAAATGATATTAGAAATAATATAAAAATGGGGTATTATGACACTTTAAGAGTCTTAAAAAGAATTTGATGGTAAAAAGTATATCTTAAAAAAAAGAGGACTTTGGTATTATGAATATTTACTTAAAAGTGTAAATACTAAGGATAAAGAGGAAATGATGAAGTTTTTTGGTACTAAAAATGCTAAAAGACTTGTTATTAAAGCACTAGAATTTGTGATGAAAAAAAACTTTACATATTTTAATATTTATAAAGCAAAAGATGTAATAAAAAGAATAAGATATGTAGACAAAAATTATGGAGTTTATAAGTTTGTAAAAATATGAATGTTTAAGGGAGGAATTTATTTATGGGAAGAGCTTATGAAGTAAGAAAAAGCAAGTATACAAAAAACAGGAGCAGCAAAAGGAAAAGTTTATACAACATTTGCTAAAGAAATATATTTAGCAGCGAAGAAAGGAAGTCCAAATCCAGAAGCAAATGTAACTTTAAAGAGATTAATTGATAAAGCTAAGAAAAATCAAGTTCCATCAGATATTATTACAAGAGCAATTGATAAAGCTAAAAGGTGTAGGACAAGATGAATATCATGAAGTAGTTTATGAAGGTTTTGGGCCTGGTGCAAGTACTTTAATTATTAAATGTTTAACAGATAATGTTAATAGAACAGTTGGTATGGTAAGAGCTGCCTTTAATAAGGTTAACAAATCTCTAGGTGTTACTAATTCTGTATCATATAATTATGATCATTTAGGAATTATTTCATTTAAATATGAAAATGATGATGAAATACTTGAAGTGTTACTTAATGCAGGTATTGAAATAGTTGATATTGAAAAAGAAGATGGCTATGTAACTGTTAGTTTAAATCCAAGTGATATGAATAGTGCTAAAGATGAAATAGAAAAATAATTCCCAATGTTGATTATGAAATAGATGAAGTTGGTATGTATGCTAAAGATAAAATTACTTTAGAAGGTGAAGATAAAGAAATATTTGATAGACTTTATAATATTCTAGAAGATATTGAAGATGTTTCACAAATATATACCAATGTATCTAAATATAGGTTAATATGGAAGAAAAAAAAGAAGAATAATATTTGGCTTCTTATAGCTAAAGTAGCATTAATATTTTTAGTTTTTGAAGTATTTACAAAAGTTTTGGGGGGCTTAATAGCGTCAAAATTATATTCTAGTTTACTAAATGGTAAGTATATTATATATGCTGTTAGTGAATTTGTAGTATTTGTTTTTGCTATAATTTTACTAATAATTAAAAAAAATGGTATATATTTAAAGAAAAGAAAATTAATTTTAAAGATGCTATAAAACTTTGTTTACCAATTTTAGTTTTATCAGTTATTATAGCACTTGCAAACGCCACTGAATTAATTGGTACAGATGTAAATGTTAACAATTTAATAAGTTTAATTATATATGTTGTTTTAATTGGCCTATTTGAAGAAATATTCTTTAGAGGTATAATTGAAAATGAACTTTTTAGAAAAATATAGCAGTAATAAAAAAGAAATACTTATATCAATTATTATTAGTGGAGTAGTATTTGGTGCTGTACATTTAACTAATTTACTTGCAGGTCAAGATTTACTTACAACAATGATGCAATTTGTGCAAACAACTGCGATAGGTATTTTATTTGGTACAGTGTATTATAAAACTCGTAATATATGGGCAATGATTTTTTCTTCATAGTTTCTATGACTTTTCAGTACTTCTTAGTGAAGTTAATCTAGTAACAGATTGTGGTTATGTAAGTAATGTCCCAATTAGCATAACAGCAGCAAGTATGGTTGCATCAATAATACTAAGCTTAATTTATTTGCTTTTTACTCAGCATCTATTTTTGAAGAAAAGAAAACAAAGATATATAATAATGGTATATTTATTCTTATAGCTCTTTTCTTTATATCAAATATTTTATTTGGTTTATTTGGAGCAAGTACAGAAGATTATTATGTATGTACAAGTTATGATGTAAAAAGAATTTTCTCAAGTTGAAACTCATTATTATAGTTATGATGATTTTAATTATACTCTAGAAGATGGTACAATTTATCATATTTATAAAAAAGATAATAAGGCAGTACTTGAAGATAATATCGGAGTAACAAATATAACATTTGACATAGATAATGTAGATAGAGTAGTTGTTATTGATAAATATTTAATTATAATTACAAATGAGAGTGCAAATGATGTTTTATATTATAAAGACCTAAATAATATAAATGAAGAATTTAAAACATTAGAATTACCAATGATATCAAGTGTTGGATACCTTTATAGTAAAGATGATAATATGAAGTATCCGTTAGTAAAAAGTTATATAAATGATTTATTTGTGTTAGATGAAGATACTTTAAAGAAAGTAGAAAGTAAATAAAAGCTTTACAAACACGCAATGATATGATATACTATAAACATATTGATGAGGGAAACCTCAAAAATATAGTTTTTAAAAAAAAGTAGGAGTACCCGAGCCATAGTGGGAATTAAGAAAAGTGGGAGTACCCGAGCCATAGTGGGAATTAAGAAAAGTGGGAGTACCCGAGCCATAGTGGGAATTAAAAAAGTTAGCTAGATTTTATTAATGTCTAGCTTTTATTTTTTATAAAAAAGCTTTACAAGCACGCAGAAAAAGTGATATATTAAATGTGTATTAAACAAGATTGTTTTCGTTATATAAGAGAAACATTTTATTTCAATATAATATCAGGAGGGAAAATGGATAATAAAAGATTAACTTTTATACTATATAGATAGTGATTATATAAATTATTTACGAGAATTTGATAATAGAGTGCCATATAATAAAAAATGCCAGAAGGCCATATATTGGAATTGTTTATGTTTTTAATAACAATAATTATTTTGCTCCATTATCATCGCCTAAAGAAAAACATTTGAAAATGAGAGATAATGCTGTGGATATTTGGAAAATTGATGAAGGAAAGCTGGGTATAATTAATTTTAATAATATGGTACCATGTAGCTTTAGTGTTTTAACTGAAGTTATGCCAACAGTAAAAGATAAAGCGTATAAAAAATTATTGCAAAATCAAATTACTCAAATAAACTTAAATAAGAAAAAAGTATTAAATAAAGCTTCTAATTTTCATAAACAATATAATGCAAAAAGCTTTGCCAAAAAAGTGTATTTGATAGATGTTGTGATTTTAGACTTTTAGAAGAAAAATGTTCTGAATATTCTAAGAAAATCGAAGTTTATGCATAGCTATTATGTTATTTAATATTTATTGTATTTTTGATAATATTTCTAGCACAATACCTTTATTAATGGTAAGTGCTTTTTTTTGTGAGTTATTTTATTATAGAGTAAGATTATAATCTATAAATTATTTACTCTGAAAGTGTCAACTTATGTACAATATGATATATAAAAGTAATAATTAGTGGTATAATAATTGATATAGAGGTAGTCTATGAAAAAATTTAGGTTAAGAAAGTTTTATTTAGGGGTAGTAACCTTTATAATATTATTATATATGGAAGTAACATTTAGATTACTAACTGGGAATGTGATATTTAGTAAAAATATTATTTATGTTTTAATATTCAATTTAATTATTAGTTTATTTTTTGATGGTGTTGGCAGAATTTTTTAATAGAAAAACTAATAAAATAATATTTCTTATAAATCTATTTTTACTAAGCTTACTTTATAGTATTCAGTTATGTGTATTTAAGATGTTTAGTTTTTTATTTTGATTTTGGTTTACTTGGGGCATCAGGACAAGTGGCATCTTTTGCAGGTGATGGAGTAGATTTAGTTATTAGAAATATCATCGGAGTTATTCTCTTATTTATGCCATTTATATTGTTTACTATTTTTAATAACATTATAGTAATTGAAAGAGAAAATAAAAAATCTTTATTTATTAAAAGTGGTTTATGTTTAATTAGCATTGGTTCATTTTATTTGTTTTTACAAATTGGTAAAGAAAAAATTAATTCAGCATATAAACTATATTATAATGTAAATAATGTTGATTTAAATATTAGAACATTCGGAGTATTAAATACATTTGTTTTAGATACTTATAGATTAATATTTGGTTTTGATGAAAAAATAGATATTATTATTAAAGATAATAATGATAATAATATAAAAGAAGATAATCCAGAAGAAATTATTTATGAATATAATAATTTAGACATTGATTTTGATGCTTTAATAAGTAATGAAAGTAATAAAACAATTAAAAATATGCATGAATATTTCAAAAATGAAAGTGGAACTAAACAAAATGAATATACAAAATATTTTGAAGGAAAGAATTTAATTTTGTTTATGGCAGAAAGTTTTAATGAAATAGCTGTAAGAGAAGATACAACCCCGACATTATTATATAAGCTAGTTAATAGTGGATTTAAATTTAATAATTTTTATACTCCGACGATATCAAGTACAATTGGAGGAGAATTTCAAGAACTTACTGGTTTAGTAGCTGCTTCAGGTTTTGTAAGCCTATGGAAAAGTGGAAACAATTATTTTCCATTCGGAGTAGCAACAAGCTTTAAAGAGCTTGGCTATAATACATTTGCTTATCATGATCATAGCATATATTTTCAAGATAGGTATAAATATTTAAAAGCATTAGGTTTTGATAATTTTAAAGGCTGCTTTAATGGCCTTGAAAAAAGTATAAATTGTAAACAATGGCCTGAATCCGATGTGGAAATGATTAATGCTACATTTGATGATTATATAAATAGTGATAAACCATTCTTTACATATTATGCAACTGTCAGTGGTCATGGAGGATATACATTTACACAAAGTGCAATGGCTAAAAAACATCAAAGTGATGTGGCAGGTTTAGACTTTAGTGAGAAACCTCTTGCTTATTTGGCAGCTCAAATAGAACTTGATAGAGCCTTAGAAATTTTGATAAATAAGTTAAAAGAAGCGGGAAAACTTGATAATACTGTTATTGCCTTAGTAGGTGATCACTATCCATATTACTTAAGTATAGATGAAGTAAATGAAATAGCAAGTTATAAAAAGGATAGTGTAGTTGAAGTAAATAAGAGTAATTTTATACTTTGGAATAGTGAAATGGAAACTATAAATGTAGATAAAGTTGGCAGCCAAATAGATGTTTTACCAACAATATATAATTTATTTGGTGTAAAATATGACTCAAGACTAATTATTGGTAAAGATATATTGAGTACAGAACCAGGTCTTGCTATATTTGGAAATAGAAGTTGGGTTAGTGATAAAGGTACTTATTTTGCTCAGTCAGGTAAATTTGTTTCTAAAAATAATGAAACAGTAAGTAATAACTATATAACATATATGAATAGTTTAGTTGGTGGCAGAATGAATATGAGTAAAAATATATTAACAAATGATTATTATAAGAAAGTTTTAGGTGATAAATAATGTGTGGAATAGTAGGTTTAGTTACCAAAAAAAAAAAAAGAAAATACAATTAAATTAATGAGTGATAGAATAAAACATCGTGGTCCAGATGGAGATGGATATTTTATAGATGGAGATGTAGCTTTAGGTCATCGTCGTCTTTCAATTATTGACTTATCTACCGGGGATCAACCAATGTTTAATGAAGATGGTTCTGTTGTAACAGTTTTTAATGGTGAAATTTATAATTATCAAGAATTAAAAGAAGAACTAATAGCACTTGGTCATGAGTTTAAAACTAAAGAGTGATACCGAGGTATTAGTCCATGGATATGAAGAGTGGCATACGGATTTACCTAAACATTTACGTGGTATGTTTGCTTTTTGCTATATATGATAAGAATAAAAATGAAGTATTCTTAGCTCGTGATAATTTTGGCATAAAACCTCTTTACTATGCTAAAATGAATGATACATTTTATGTTTGCATCAGAAATTAAAGCTCTTTTTAGATGTTCCGGAATTTGATAAAGTATTTAATGAAAGTATTTTGGAGACTTATCTTGAATTTAGTTTTGTACCTACGAATGAAACTTTCTTTAAAAGGAGTACATCGTTTAGATGCAGGATGCAGTTTATTATATAAAGATGAAGATATAAAAATAAATAAATATTTTAAATTAGATTTTAAAGAAGATAAAATGAGTTTTTCAGATGCTGTTAAAAATATTAGTGATGTTATGAAAGATAGTGTAGAAAAACACTTAATAGCGGATGTTGAAGTAGGCTCATTTTTATCAAGTGGTATAGACTCATCATATATAGTTTCTTTAGCTAAACCTGATAAAACTTATACAGTTGGTTATGAAAACAAAAAATATGATGAAACAATGTATGCTAAAAGATTTAGCAGAAAAATTAGGTATTAAAAATGAAAGTAAAATAATAACTAAAGAAGAGTATTTAGAAAATATTAGTAAAATAATGTATCACTTAGATGAACCAACCAGTGACCCAGCAGCTATATCTTTATATTTTGTTGCCAAACTTGCAAGCAAAGATTTAAAAAGTAGTTTTATCTGGTGAGGGTGCAGATGAATTCTTCGGAGGTTATAATTATTATAGAGAAGAAGTAGATTATAAATTTTATAATAAATTGCCTTTCTGTATAAGACATGCTATTGGTAAAGTTGCTAGTATTTTTCCTGAAGGAAGAGGTTTTAACTTCCTAGTAAGACGTGGTGAAAAACTAGAAAATAGTTATATTGGTGTTAATAGAAATTTCTCAAGTAAAATGGCTAAAAAAGTTCTTAAAAAATAATTATGAACTAAAAGCTATCGATGTAACTAAAGATGTTTATAATGAATTTAAAAATTATAGTAACATTGACAAAATGCAAGCTATTGATATAAATTTTTGGCTTATGAAGGATATACTTTTAAAAGCAGACAGAATGACAATGGCATCATCTATTGAAGGAAGAGTACCATTTATTGATAAAGAAGTATTTAAAGTAGCATCACATCTTCCATTTGATTATAAAGTTACAAAAGAAAATACTAAAGTAGCTTTAAGAGCAGCAGCTAAAAAGTTATACCAACAGAAGCTTATAAAAAGAAAAAGTTAGGATTTCCTGTGCCAGTGCGTGAATGGATTAAGGAAGGCGACTTTAAAGAAGAAGTTGAAAAGACTTTAAATAGTGATGTTGCAAATAAATATTTTAATACAAAAATAATTAATAAGATGTTTGAAGAACATGTAAACGGTAAAAAAGATAATTACCGTAAGATATGGACAATATATACATTTATAAAATGGTATCAAGTATTTTTTGAAGGAGAGTAAGGGTTTATGGAGAGATTAAAGGTTACAAAAAGTGAAGAAGAATATCCATCTATAACTTTAAGTTATAATGATGAAGTTAGTTTAAGTATTTTATTTGCGGGAAATTTAGATTTATATTTTATGCTTGCAGGGGCTCACAAAAAGTCAAAAATTTATAATTGATGAAAGTAATTTAAGAGTTTATGATATATTTAATAAGCTTTATAATGATTTAATTAATTGTAAATTGCCTTTTGAAAGTGATAAAGAAAAATTGCGTAGACTTACTAATTATGATTTATTAGTACAAAATAATATAATAACTTGGAGAAGTGATGATTATCCATTTGATATTGGTCCATCTTTTAAAATAGAAAAAAGTAGATGAAAAAATTTGTTATTACCTTTGATAGAGGTAAGGAAGAAGAATACATGGCAAATAAATATAGTATATCTGTAAGAATAAGAAATAGTGGGTCTTTTTTATTATCCATTTAATGCAAATTTTATGACACTTTATCATGAGTTGTGTAATTTAGATTTAGAACAAGTATATATTGATGAAATAATAGATTTAAAGAGAATAAAAAAAAATAAGGAGGAATTATGGAATATGTGATTGTTGGACTACTTGGTGTAGTTATAGTGCTTTTATTAGTATTAATTTTAAGAAAAACAATAATAGTGAAATGACAGAAAGACTTGGTCATTTTGAAGCTAACATTAATAAAGAAATTGGTGAATTTAAATTCGGCTTTTCTAAAGTATTAACTCAAGACTTTGAATTATTAAATGAAAGAATTGAAAAGAAGTTAACAATAATTAATGATAGAGTTAATGAACGGCTTGATCAAAATTTTGAAAAAGAGTAATAAAACTTTTATGAATGTCTTAGAAAGACTTAATAAAATTGATGAAGCTCAAAAGAAGATTGATAGTTTAAATGGTGAAATAGTATCACTTCAAGGAGTTTTAACAGATAAGAAAACTCGTGGAACATTCGGAGAAGTAAATCTAGAGTATATCTTAAATAATGCTTTTGGAAGTAATAAAAATGGCATATATAAAACACAAGTTAAATTATCTACAGGTGTTATAGCAGATGCAATACTTTATGCACCATTACCACTCGGAACAATTGCTATTGACTCAAAGTTTCCTTTGGAAAACTATCAAAGAATGACCGATAGAACAAAATCTAAAGAAGAAAGAGAATATTATGAAAAGATGTTTGTTCAAGATGTAAAAAACATATTAATGCTATTGGAGAAAAATACATAATACCTGGTGAAACAACTGATGAAGCTATTATGTTTTTACCAGCCGAAGCTTTATTTGCAGAAATAAATGCTTATCATCCTGAACTTCTTAATTATGCATATAGTAAAAAAAAGTATGGATCGCAGGTCCAACAACACTTATAAGTACACTTTCAATAATAAGTATGATACTTAAAAATATGGAAAGAGATAAATATGCTAAAGTAATCCATGAAGAACTAAATAAATTAAGTGTAGAATTTGGAAGATATAAAGACCGTTGGGATAAGTTAGCTAGAAGTGTTAAAACAGTAAATCAAAGTATTGATGAGCTTCATACAACTAGTGAAAAGATAACTAAAAGATTTGATAGTATCAATAGTGTTGATTTAGATAAACTTGGTTCTAAAGAAGAGCCATTAGAAATAGATATTCATTAGGCTTGATACCAAGTCTTTTTTATAAAATAAAAAACAAAGAAATTAATTCTTTTGTTCTTGTAAGTGTCATTTCTCTTTTCTAAAGTATTAACTTCAGCATTAAATTTTAATAGTCTATATTCTCTGTTAGCTTCTTTAAAATGTAGTTTAAGTTTGCTACCAATCATAAGTCTATGTCTAGTACTCGGATTTTCTAACCATTTACAATCAGGATTATAAGCATAATTACCATCCAAAATGTCATCAAAATATACAATACCTTCGATTAATTCTTTAGTTTTAACAACCATATATCTTGGAGTAATTTCTTGAATATATCCCTCGAATTCCGTATCTTGACGTTTTAAAACATAATCAATCATGTAAAGTTTATTTGCTTCATATTCAGCTTTATCAGCACATCTTTCCATCATTTATGCTCTTTCACATAAACAATTAAGTGAAGTTTTAAGTTTCTCCATATCAATTGTTTCATCATATATTTTATCAATATTATCTAAAAATATATTCAATAATTAAATCCATAAGTCTTCTTCTTATTGGTGAAGTAGTTTGAGAATAAGCATTTAAAGCTAGACCATAATGCCCTTTGTTTTCGGTACTAAAATATGCTTTTTGCATTGACCTTAAAAGTAGGGAAGAAAGAATAAAGAATTCCTCTTTAGAATTTAAACTATTAATAACAGCCTGCATGACATGTGGGTCATCACTATTTTCTATAGCATCAACCCGATAGCCCATCGAAGTAATTAATTTAACAACTTCTTTTACTTTATCATCATATGGTATTTCATGGTTTCTATACACAAATTCTATACCTAAGTTATACATGTATTCAGCTAAAGCTTCATTTGTGACTACCATAAAGTTTTCAATTAACTTTTCTGCAGGTCCTTGATGACGATGCGTAACATCAAATATAGTGCCATCATCATCTAAAATGAATTCAATTTCACTATTGCCAAAATCTAAAGCTCCATTTTCCTTACGACGATTTTCAATAATTTGTGCAAGTTCCTGCATAAGTAATAAATCATTTACAAAAGGTTCATAACCATCTGGAACAACATTATTTTCAAATATTTCATTACAATCTTCATAAGTCATTTTCTTTTTTTTTGACTTAATAACACTATCAAAGAAAGTAAAATCTACAATTTCACCTTTAGGATTAATTTCAATTTGATATGTTTTTGTAAGTCTTTCCACATTTGGATTTAAAGAACATATGCCATTTGAAATTTGTGGATTAAGCATATGATTTACACTATCTATTAAGTAAACACTCGTAGTATTATGACAGGCTCTCATAAATAAAGGACTATTATATTTTATATAACGTGAAACATGGGAAATCGATACTTTTAATAAATAATTGCCGTTTGGTTTTCTTTGTTATACCTACAGCATCATCCATATCTTTAGTATGGGCTCCATCAATTGTAACTATGTTTTCATCTGTTAAATCAACACGACCTTTTTATCTTCTTCCGTAACTTCAGTAGGTAAGCTATAAACTTGATCAATTTCTTCTTTAGAATATCTTACTTTAAAACCATTATTATAATTTATAGCTTCAAGCTCAGCATTTACATCATTTTTATGTCCTAAAACCTCAACAAAATTAATATCATAATAATTATTATATTTTTTCAGCACTTATTTTACCTAAAAATCTAGTTCCCACTGGTAATCTAAGTTTTAGAAAGTCTTTATCTGTACATTTAATCTTAATATTAGTATTACCAACCATTTTAATGTTTCCATCTTCTAAAACTTCACATACTATTTCAGGATTAGCTCTTTTTAATTATTTTAACTAATGAAATGTTTTTCTTTTCCTTTTTAAAAGAACTTTGTCGAAGGGAAGAATTCCAGATGTATTTTCATAAGGTAAAGTATAGGTAATGCCATTAAAATTAACAATATAAAAATTTTTTCTAGTTACTTCAGCAGTTGTAACAAAATAATTTGATGGCATAGTTCTATAAACTTCATATTCAGGATCATAATAAGCAATTCCTTCATTTTCTAACTCTTCCAAAGCACTATGTAATTCTTTTTTCATCAGCTTTAGTTATTCTAAGTAATTCCTTAAATGTAAAAGCAGCAGAATAAGGATTAAATAAACTATATATTTTTTCTAAATCATCAACATTATCAAGTTCCTGAGCTTTGCCAATAACTTTAACTAGTTTATAACCATCATGTTCTTTTTTTACAATTATATAGTCTTTTTTCTTAGCACTAGAATTATTAGCTTGCATTTCCACAAGTTCACCATTAATACCAAAAAAGTAATTTTTCCATCAACAATTTTATTAACTTTTGAAACAAAAAAAAATTAGACGGAAACACATAATAACAATTATTAACAAAATCGTAATATATTTTTCCATCTAATTCTAATTTAAGTAAGTTTTTTAACAATATGACGTTTTTGAACGTTAGTGATTGTTTTATATCCAAGGGCATTCTTAATATCATTAAGTGTTAAGCTCTTTTGGATTTGGTTTAAATAATTCAACTAATTCTTTTTTTCATAACATACCACCCACAACATTAATATAGTTTATTTTGAAAGTATTGTCAATGATTAATTTATTTGATAAAATTATAATGGTGGTAGAAATGGTACTTTATTTAGTTAGTAATAACTTAGTAATAGATGACATAGTTTATGAAACTGATGAGACATTAGAAGAAAAAAAAGAATTAATAGGCCTCTTTCAATTGAAGGAGAAAAGATGGCTGTAAAACTTGTTAAAAAAATTAAAGCTAATATTGTTTATTCTTCTAGTTATGCATCAAGTATTGCCAGTGCTAAATACTTTGCTTCAGTAAAAAATGTAATATTGTGATAAATTCATTTTTAAATGATTTAAGGGTAGGAGATTTAGGAAATAGAAATATTCAAATGCTTAGATTTATGCAAGAAAGAAATTTTGATTTTAAATTTAATCGTGGAGAAAGTCTTTCAGATGTAAATAAAAGAATGAATATTGCTATAGATAGGATATTAAAGAAAAATAGTAATAAAAATATAGTTATATTTACTCAGAAAAGTGCTATTACAGGATATCTTCTAGATAAGCTTGAAAAAGGGTATAATTTAGATGATAGGCTTATACTTAGTTTTAATGATAAAGTTATAATTGATGATGCTAATCAGGATGTAAATATCATTAAAATATGTTTTGAAAAAGGGAAAAATTATAGATTGTGATGCTATAGAAATGGAGAAATAAAAATGGAAGAAAAAGTAACAATAAATATTAGTGCAAGACATGTGCATTTAACTAAAGAAGATATAGATAAATTATTTGGTCACCATTTACATGTGAAAAGAATGCTTAATCAAGTTGGTCAATATGCTGCAGAAGAAGTTGTTACTATTATAAATGGTGATAAAAAAAATAGAAAATGTTAGAGATATTGGACCAGAAAGAAAATATATTCAAGTAGAAATATCTGCATGTGATGCACGACTACTTGGTATTAAGCCACCAGTTAGAAAAAGTGGAAATTTAGATGGTGCAGAGATGATTACAATTGAAACAGAAAGAGGAGCTATTACTGGTAATTTTGCTATAATTGCTGAAAGACATGTGCATTTTAGTCCATCAGATGCATTAAAATATAATGTAGAGGATGGAGAACTTTTTAAAACTTGAAATTGGGGGAATTAAACCAGGTGAAATAGAAGTTCATGCTAAGGTTAGTGATAATGGCTTTTATGAAGTTCATTTGGATACTGATGATGCTAATGCGTTTTTAATTAATCCAGGTGATATTGGAGTTTTTGAAAAAATGAGTTTTTATATTGGAAATGTTAAAATTAATGGCCAAATTGTTGTAGCACCAATGGCTGGTATAAGCAACATGACTTTTTAGAAGAATTTGTAAAGCTATGGGAGCATCACTAGTTGTTGCAGAAATGGTAAGTGATAAAGCTATAACTTATGGAAATGAAAAGACTTTTGAACTACTTAAAATGAATGATGATGAAAGACCAATTAGTCAGCAAATATTTGGAAGTGATATAAATTCTTTTTTGTGGAAGCTGCTAAAATCGTAGAAGAAAAAATGCATCCAGACATCATTGATGTTAATCCTATTTGGTGTAAGTGTTAAAAATAATAATAAAAGCAGGTCATACGACTTGCTTTTTATGATAATTCGTTAAAAGTTATTATAAGTGAATTTTCTTTCTTGTTATATATAATTTCTTTAAATAATTCATGAGCAATTTTATCTTTAATTTTGAAATCGATATCTGGGCTAGCTAAAATTCTATGGGCATATTCACATAAATTATAAACTTTTTCACTTTTATCATTTTGAAATTTTAAACTATTTATTCTTTCTAATTCATTAGTGAGTCTTGAAATTTCTTGGTTTATAAAAACTTTTTTTCCTTATATTCAGCTAACGTATCTATACCATCCATATATGCAATTTCTATTCTATCCAATCTATCTTTTCTTTTTTATTGCACTTTCGAAAAGATTGGTTTTCGTTGTATTATTTTGGTTATCTGCTATTGTTATGTTAATTTTTTTTGTGAATATTTTTTCTATTTCAGTTAATAGAGCATTTTCTAATTTTTCTTGTAAAATCGAATGACTATCTGGACACATTTTTTGTTATATCCATTGCATTGAAAAAAAGGTTTTGTTTTCTTTCCTGATTTTCTTTGAATCATAATAAGATTTTTTCCACATGAAGAACATTTTATGAGCCCTCTAAGCCAATATTCATGTTTAACACTGGGCTTTTTATATTTGAACCAATTCTTTTCATGCATTTGATTTTTTTCTTTCACTTTTTCCCATGTACCTTCAGTTATTATTGGTTCGTGATTTCCTTTAATTACTTTTTTGTGTTTACATTATTAAAATATTTTTTCATCCCTCCATCTGTATATCTAACATAACCAGCATATAATGGATTGTTTAATAGATATTTTAATGATCCTTCACACCATCTATTTCCTTGAACTGTTTTTTATTCCCATATTATTTATATTTTTAGTTAAGCCATTCAATGTTGTATCATCTTTTAGCCATTCGTCAAAAATGTATTTTACAATTTTTGATGTTTCTGGATTAATTACTAAATTTTGTTGGTTTTTATCATAAAAATATCCAAATGGTGTTCGGCCTTGATATTCTCCACGTGATGCTTTTTCTAATTTTCCGCGTTTGACATTTTCTGATAAGTTGAGAATATAATATTCATCCATTGCTTCATACATGCTTTCAAGAATGACTCTTTCTTTTTCCATCGGCAAGAGGCTGGGTAATACTTATAACTTCAATATTATATTTTTTTCTTAACATTGCCTTATACATTACTGACTCCTCTTTGTTTCTAGCAAATCTCGAAAAATCATAAACAAGAATACAATCGAATGGTTTGGGTTGTTTTTGTGCATCTGATATCATTCTTTGAAATTCAGTTCTTTTTTTCGGCACATTTTCCACTTATCCCATCATCTCTATAAATATTTTCATCATTTACATAAATATTGTGACTTTTAGCATATTCTAAGCACATTTTAATTTGACTATCAGGTGAATATTTTGTTTGCATTTCAGTTGATACTCTAACTGATATTGCACCTTTTCTAAAAAAAAAAAATCATCATTAATCATACATTATTACACTCCTTTTTTCTTTATTTTTATTATTGGTTGTGATATAATGTATAAGAAAGATCCAATGCATTATATCACTTGATATTTTGTTTTTAGTCCTAGCAGACTTTTGTGATTTTTCATTTTGACTTCGTGTTCCAGCACGAAGTTTTTTTTATTTTATATCATGAGTAAAATCTTTGGAAATAAAATCTCCTATATTAACATCAAAATAGTAAGCAAGTTTTATGGCCCACTCAAGTGTTATTTTCCTTGAATTACTTTCCCACTTAGCTAGTGTAGACTGATCTATATGTAAATCCTTAGCCATTTTTTTTCTTGAGATATCTTTTTTTTCTCTCGTAAAAATTTGGTGTTTGAATTTGTATAGTTATTCATAAAATCATCTCATTTCATACTTATTATAATCCATAATATTAAACTTTACAACAAAAAAATGACAAATTGCCATTTTTTTTTGTTGACAATGGCAAAAATGCCATGGTACAATTTGTTTAGATAGGAGGTAAAATAATGGAAGAAAATATTTCTGAAAAAAATATATCTGATAGATTAATTGCATTGAGAGCTGTCAATAAATTAAGTTTAGAAGAAGTAGCAATTAAATTAGGAGTTCATAGAGAAACTGTAAGAAGATACGAAAATCATCCTAAGAATATGAATATAGATGTTTTTATCAAAATACTAAATGTCTATAATACTAATCCAATTATTTTTTTTAATGAAATATATGGCAAAATGTCATAAGTCTGCTAGGACTAGAAATTAAACTAAAAACAAAAGTGATAAAGAAAGGATCTATTTTATATGAAAAAAATAACGTTAAAGAACTTAAAATTATTATTACTAATCAATGAATGAGCAAACTGCTCAAAAATTTATAGATTATATTTCCAAAAAAGATTAGTAATGTTGGTAAAATGGGGAACTTAGCAATGAAAATTAATTTAAAAAACACATTAATATTTATGCTTGGTATTATAACATCTATCATGTTTATTACTGACTGGGTAATAGCTGTTGCATTTAATGGAACTTTTACAGTTTACGGAATAGTTGCAAATCTTATTGAAGCTACTATTGCAGTAACATGTTTTGATTATATAGATGCTTATCTTAAAAGCAAAAAATATAAAATAAAAATTTCAGGGGTAATTGGTTGGGTTAAAAATAAATGAAAGGGAACAAAATGTGAAAGAAAAAGACAGTATAATATTTTATTTTTCTCATTATAACATTATTAAAAAGTTGAACAATGAACAACTCGGAAGACTTTTCAGAGCATTATTTGAAAAACAACTCGGAAATGAGGTTGTTTAGAAAATGATATTGAAATGGCTTTTTGATTTCATAAACAACCAATTGCTTGTTGACAATGAAAAATACAATCAAATTGCTCTTAAACGCAGTGTAGCAGGGCAAATGGGTGGTGCTCAAAAGGAAATAAAAATGCTTGCAAAAACAACCAAACAAGCAAAACAACCAAAAACAAACAAAACAAGCTTAATGAAAATGATAATGAAAATGTAAATGATAATGAAAATGTAAATGATAATGATTTATTTCTTTTATTAGAAAAAAGAAATAAAAAGAACAATAAATCAAAAAAGAATTTGAAATGATTGAGAGGTGGGAAGGTACATTTGAATTTGCTGTAATTAAAGCGGCTATTGAAATAGCAAAGAGAAATGAAAAAGTTTCAATTGGTTATATTGATGGAATTTTAACCAATTGGAAAAACATGGGGAAAACAAAGGTTGAAAATTTTAAATCAGGTGTTATAAGTTCATTAAATAATTCAGAAATTGAGTTAACAGATGAGCAAAAAAAGAAGTTTTAAACTTTGACTGGTTACATAGTGAAGGAGCTGATTAAAAATGATACTAGTTAGTGGTAAAAAATACAATAAATTAAAAGATGAATTTAGTTTAGCAAAAAATGAGATTGAAGAATTAAAAGACTCATTAAAATGTGAAAAAAGATAGAAATTATAAGATTTTTAGAAGATAAGTCTGAAAAAGAGAAAAATTATTTAAAACAAATAAAAATATTAGAGAATAGTTGTAAAAAATTAAAAGAATTGAGTAATTCTAAAGCAAATCTTAATCGTGAAAAAGATAATAGAATATCTGAACTTGAAAAGAAGTTAAGACTATCTAATTCAGCTCGAGGGGGAATGCAAAGAACAATTAACACGTTAACAAAAAAAAAATAGAATCATTCGAGAAGAGTGAAAAGGTTCTTAAAGTAAAAAAATAAGAAGTTGTAAAGGCACAACTCAAAAAAATGAAAGCTCCAAGAGTTCAAAAAATTCTGTTAGAAGGACGTTGAAAGAAATTGATGCTTTACGGGGAAATTCGAAGACTGATGATAAAGAACGTGAAATACTAAAGCTAAAAGCTAAAGTCTTGTCATTAGAACAACAAAATAAATTGTTATATGAAAAATATGGAGCTATCAAATCACGACATGAGATTATTAGAGAGTTAAAATATCTTATTAAAGCACCATCAATCGGAACTATGAAAGTTTATGAAGATGGACAAATAAAAGCTTTACTTTTTGTTTTAGGTTATCCAGAAAATACAAAATTGGAAGAGATTAAGGAGGAAGTATGAAACTAAAGTTATATGAAAAAGTTATTAATCCAGGTTTAGGTGAATGTTACTTGATAAAGCAAAAAGAAGGAAAATATCTTTTCTTTGTACCTAATAATTTTGAAAAGTATGTTATTACAAGACAGTTGTTAGGAAGAAAAAGATAATTGTGGATTTTGCGGAAATGAATATATATCCGACTTGGAAGAAGCAATAAAAAGATTTAAAAAAGATTAGAAGGGATTGATTAAAATGTTTAAATGTGAAAAGTGTAAAAAACTACAGCACCAGGTGAAAAACTGCATAAATATCCAATCGTTTATAAAGATAAAGTGTATCAATATGAAATTGGAAATGGAACTAGAAAAAGACTTATTACAACTTATGGTAAAGAAATTGTAAAAAAGAAATCAGTGTTTGTGAAAAATGCTATGCGGAGGTACAAAAGATGTATGTGTTTAGAGATTTAAAAAATTAAAGGAACTAGAAAAACTCGGGTATAAAGATACCTTAGGAGGTTATACAAAATTATCTTAGAAACGATGATACTTTTGCTTTTATTGAAATCTTAAAAGATGCATCTATTAAAAATATCGTGAAGAAAATGGTCATTTAATGGGGTACAATGTTGAAGCAGAAGATGTAAGTGATTTAATTAAAAAAAAAACTAGTTGAATACAAAGAGGAATAAATTAAAAATTTGTCCACTAAGTTGAGGAAATTATTAAACGTCTTATCAGTCTTTTTCATTATACATCATCCCTTATTCTATGATAATGATTTCCTCAGATTAGTGGACAAAGAAAAGGATATATATGGCTAGAAGAATTAAAACTAGTGGTGGTAAAGGTAAAACGTTGCCTATTAAAGATGAAAAGCTTCTTAAAAGAGTAATGGATTATCTACGATTTCAAGCTGCAAATGCTAAAACACCTATAAAAAATATCAAGCAGACAGAAATTACATGTTATTTCTAATTGGTTTTAACACCGCTTTCAGAGCGGAGGATTTACTTCAATTGAAAGTGAAAGACATTGAAAAAGGTTATGTTTCAATAAAAGAAAATAAGACTGGTAAATGGCAACATTTTAGAATGAATAAAGATTTGCATAATGAAATAATGCAGTATGTAGAAAAAATACAAATTAAATAGCAATAGTTACTTGTTTATGGGGCAAAAGAAAAAAGATACTTATAACAATGTTACTAAAGATGTAATTTATCCAATTACTAGACAAAACTGTAGACAAACTATATTTGCAAAAGTAATTAAAGCATGTGGAATTGATTTTAGATTTGAACTTCATAGTTTAAGAAAAACATTTGGATATCAATTTATTAAAAATGGTGGTAAGCTCGTAACCCTTCAAAGAATGTATAACCACGAAGATCCATCGATTACAATGTTTTATGTAATGTGGGATATGAATGATGTTGAAGAAGACCGTGAGTCGATTTATAAAAAAAAAAAAAAAAAAAAAGATGAGATTAGGAATATTTGACAAACAAGGCTATAAAGATAATTTTTCAAAAAGGAGAATTAGCAAGAGAACTCGTATATATGCATAAAGATTGTGATAAATTACGACAAGATATTGAGCAACAGCAAAAGAGAATTGAATATTTAGAAAGAAGCAACAATCGTAGAGAAGATGATGTCATAGAATTACGAAATGAGCTTTGTGAAATTAATGATTATAAAAAGAAATGGAATAAGTTAAAGGATCATTTTAAAATTTTGAAAATCAATTCTACTCATGATAATAAAGAATTTATTGAAAAAATTATAAATCTAATACAAGAACTGGAAAGGAATGATAGTTATGAATAGTAAAGAATTATCAGATTATGAAAAAAGAACTTTATAAATTTGCAAATGAATGTGCATTCAAAGGGATTGATATTGAAGATACATTTGGAGCAGTCTGGAATCTAACAAAAGATGTTTTCGAAACTGTTATCAATTTAACTAATAAAAATTATGATTTTTCTTAAAAAATGCTTAAATCATGGAAGTGATAATTGTTGATTAAAAGAAAAAACTATAGAATATGCAATTTATAAAGGTGATAAATTTATAGATATAGGAACTGCAAAAAAGAATTAGCAGAAAAGTGCAATGTGAAACCTGAAACAATAGAGTTTTTATGCTAGTCCATCATATTTAAAAAGACTTGAAAAAGTAAAAAGATAAATATAATAAAGGATTTGTTTGTGTTAGATTAACGTAGAAAGGAATTTATGAATAAAGAAAAAAGAAAGAATTATTCCTCACATATTTGAGAATGTTGATTTTGAAAAATTGAGAGAAGAGCATTATAAAGATGAAATAAATAATCATAATAATTTTTTCGTATTGGTATCCTAAAGTAAAAGACTGTGGAATAAAAATGGTTAAGGCATGGATTTTTAAATTTTCATTTGAGGAATGGAAAATATTAGAATCAATGGAAGAGGAAGATAGTAGAGAAAAAGCTTTAGTAATTTTTAAAGGAAAAAATAGAAGATAATAAAAGAAGTTAAAAAGAGGAAGATTGTATAATATTAAGAATGGAGCTTTTCAGTAATAAGTTTAATGCTAATGATTGTTTCAGTAATTATTACGATATTCCAGGAAAGTTTCTAAACATTCAGTATGCAGGTATGTGTTTTGATGCTGATGGAACTTCAGAAATGGTTATACGAGAGGTTATTGGATATGATTATAATACAGTTCCAACAATTTATAATGGGTTACCTTTAAGGTCAGAATATAGGTTATTTGTTAATTTCGATTCAAATCAAGTTTTGTATATTGTTAATTATTGGGATTATGATTATTGTTACAAACATTTGAATATAACAGATAAAATAATATTTGATTACATGAAGTCATATTTAGAATCTGAATTTGAAAATAATAAAGATAAAGTTATAGAACTTATAGAAAAAAAACTTAATACCTTATAATAAAAAAAAAATAAAGATGGATTATCTGGTATTTGGTCAGTAGATATAATGAAAGTAGACCATGATTATTATTTAATTGATATGGCTATTGGTTGTCAATCTGCATATTACGATTACAAAAAATAAAGGAGTTGATAGAATGCAAAAATTAAGATTAATTGATTTATTGCTTTTGGTAGCAGATCAAAAGCTTGAAGATGGACAAATGGTGTTAATAGCAAATGACTGTTATAAATTTGATAAAAAACAAGAGAAATTTTATGTTTCAACAGATCGCAGTGAATATAGAATGATAAATACATATGATTTGAATTTAGATTGTTATATATTGCGAGATTATGTGTGTGAGTAACTATGATTGATCAAAAATTATTCGAAAAGTATGCAACTAAAATATATGTTGTATGTATGATTGGAAATGTTGTTAATATGTTAATCTGGGGAGGACTTGCTATATTTTTTTTGAAAAATGGTGGTTAGCTTTGTTTAGTATATTGTTTATACAAGTTCCAATGTCAAAAATGATTAAATATCGAAAATAAAAATTAATGCAAGTTTTTTAAAAAATGAAACTATAATCTTTGCCAATAAAAATCGAAGAAAGTATATGAAAAAAAAACTATATATAAAAACTTGTCAGTTTATGGGACTTTGTAAAGTTTTTTTAATAATGAAAAAGGGAGATGAAAAAAGTGGTGAATAAATAATGATTGTAGTTGCGAACCAAAGTTATAATCTAGCTGATTATGCATTAATAACTTTATTACTACTGTTAATAATGGAATTAATAATAAAGAAATTAAAAATAAATAATATAGTGCATAATATAATTGTTTTAATCTTTTTCGGATTATTAGCAATAATATTTAGAATGTTGTGGATAACTTTATTTAGCATTTTATTTTTAAATTATAAGAAGGAGAAAGAATGAATAATATTGAAAAAAGAAAATGAAGAATTAAAAAATAAAATAAAAAAAGATTATATTTTAAAAAAAGATGTATCATCATTTATAATTAAAGAACTAGTTAATTTGAAAATAATTAAACCTGTTCAGGATACATTTTACGCAACAAAGAATTTATTAAAGAATATGTCAAGATTAGATAAAGCTATTTCAAACTATCAAAAAGAAATAAAGAGATTACAGAAGGCAAAAATAAAATAGATTCACCAAAATTTAAAATATCTAGTGTTGAATCAAGTTTTGGTTTACCTACGAATAATTTGGATGTTATAAATAATAGAATAATAGATTTGTATCAGACTATTGCAAAAATAACAGAATTTAAAGCAAGTGTTTTAGAAATAATAAATGATTTATCTGAAATTGAAAAAACATCATTAAAAAAATTTTATTTAGATAAAAACAATATGAATTCAATTTCTTTAGAATTAAATTATGATATCTCAACATGTTATAGAAAGTTAGATGATGCAGTAAATCATATTAAAATCGAATTGTTTCCAGGTTTATTTATTGACTCATTGCTTTCTTAAATTTAAATGTCTATGCGAAAATGATAGCGAAAAACATTGCAATTTACAATACAAAAAAATAATATGATAGAATATGATAAAATGAATTAGATAGTCGAAAAGATATCTGATTCTTTTTTTTGTGAGGTGTTGAGTGATGACATAAAGAAGAAAACGCAGAAGAGTGTATGATTGGCAAGATGAAATAAGAAAAGGTAATTCGAAACTTTTTATAATTCTACTGATTGGAAGATAATACGAGAGAAAGTACTCAAAAGAGATCATTATGAATGTCAATTTTTTAGGTAGATGGAATGATGGAAAGCATTTTCCAGAAAAGATATTATTGAAGAGAGCGAAATATGTGCATCATATTAAACCATTAAAAAGAAAGACCTGACTTAGCATTAGATATGAATAATCTAATATCGCTTTCTTTTGAAGCTCATGAAATCATAGAAGAAAGAAAAAACAATTAAATAATACTAAAAAAAGATATAAAAATGAAGAAAAATGGTAAATAATGAATTGTTTATCATTTTTTTTATTGAAAAGACCCCCGTCAAAAAAATAAGGGAGAATCCCTGCTAAGGAGAACGGGGTTGTGGTCACGACTGTTCAAAAAAAAAAACGACTTTTTCGTATGTGATAAGGGGTATCTATTTAAAAATGGGGTGGTAAAATGTCAAAAAGTGATAAATTGTCTAAAAAAGAAATTAAAGAGTTGATATATACCGATTTAAGTAATCAACTTTTACTAATGGAAAATTAGGTAAATATTATTATGATCTTATTGAAGATTATATTTATTTTTGGGAACTTAAATATAAATTGCAAAAAGACATAAAAAGTTCAGGACTAAGATACGAAACAACCAATGGTAATGGAATATCTAGTACTAAGCCTAACGAATCGGTACAAAATCTTATTAAAGTAAATGCTCAAATGTTAAAAATACTTAGTGATTTGAATTTACAAGAACCATCTATTCCTAGTCCAGTTGGTAAAGGAAAAGTAGACGCCAATGATCTATTGCAAAGAGATCTATGATTATTTGGATTATTATGAAAACAATAAAGAACTTTTTAATGAAGAACGCATTCTGTTAATAGAAAATATAGTTAAGCCTACATTAAAGAGAACTGACATTGTTTTTGATGCGGATGGATATTATAGATGTTTAAAGTTCTGTGAATTATGGTTTTACCCATTTTATCCTTATCAAAAATTTGTAACTGCATTTATGTTTTTATATAAAGACGATAATGTAGTTTTTAGAACATTTGTAATTATGATGGGAAGAGGAAATGGTAAAGATGGATGGATTATACCAATTGCTTTGTATTTTACTAGTGAATTATATAATATTCCTAGTTATGATGTGGATGTTATTGCTACTAGTGAAAGTCAAGCAAAAGATAGTTTTCTAGTAGCTTATAATATGCTTGAGCAAAATAAAAATAAAATGTTAAAGCATTTTTATTGGAATAAGACTGAAATACTTAATCGAGCTACTTTGTCAAAATTTAGATTTTTAACATCTAATTCCACTACTGCAGATGGTAAGAAACCTGGCATGGTAATTATGAATGAATATCATGCTTACCAAAATGAAAAAAATGCTAATACAAATATAAGTGGGATTGGAAAAAAGAAACATGGTAGAGTAATTATAATTACATCCGATGGACAAACAAGAGAAGGTCCGTTGGATGAATTGAAAGATACATGTAAAACAATTCTAAATGGTGAGGATAACACTATTAAATATTTTCCATTTATTTGTAAACTTGATTCCGAAGATTTAGTTGATAATCCCAAAAAATGGATTCAGGCAAATCCTAGTATAGACTATATGCCAATTTTAAGGGATGCTATTGAAACGGACTACTATGAACAAAAAATAAGTCCTTCAAAACGAAATGAATTTCTTGCTAAAAGAATGAATTTGCCTCAACAATTTTCTGAAGATTGTGTTTTTAGATTGGGAAACCATATTAAAATCTTCTTTTAAAGATATAAAAAATAAAATTGTAAGAGATTGCCCGGATCTGAATGGTAAAAAAGCAATAATCGGAATAGATTTTGCTTCATTTAATGATTTTGCATCAGTAGGAGTTTTATTTAAAATAAAGGGAGAATACATATGGCGATGTAAAACTTTCATATCTAGTAAAAAATAAATTTTTTAAAGACATAAAGTTTCCATTTAAAAATTATGGTCAAAATGGTTTTCAAGATTATGAAATTGTTAATACCTCAATTGATGCGGAATTTATAGTAAATGAAGTTATTAATTTAGTAGGAAAATATAGAATTGTAAAAATTGTATTGGATAGTTATAGATTTCAATTGTTAAAACAAGCTTTTGCTAATAAAGGAATAACTGATATAGAATCTAAAAACAAATCCAGACGGATTAATACGAATGGTTAGATATCCAGCTAGTATGGCAGCTATTGTTGCTCCAAAAATCGAATTAGAATTTACTCAAGGAAATGTTAATATTGGAAATTCGGCATTAATGAGATGGGCAATCAATAATACTTCCATAAAGGATTGTCGAGATGGCAATAAAAAAATATGAGAAAATAGAACCAAAACTAAGAAAAAATGATCCATTTATGGCATTTGTCGGAGCTTTTTCTCAAAGTGATTTATTAGAGGAGGAAATAATTTATATTTAGTTAGGAGGTGAAAAAAATGTTTAAGTTTAATTTCATAAAGAATTCAAAAACGACTGAAGTGATAGATTTTTTGACTATCTTTTAAGTCAAAAACAAAAACAACAATCAATTTATCATAAGTCTCTTGAAAAAGCTGTTGATATAATAGCTTCTTATATTTCAAAAATCAAATTAGATATTTATAAATACGATTTAAATACTAAAAAATTCAAAGAAGATGATGGTGAGTTGCGATATGTTATGAATGTAAGACCAAATGCCAACGAAAACTCAACTAATTTTAAATATAATGTTATTCACAAATATTTGACTGAGGGCGAAGCATTAATTATTGAAATAAATAATAAACTATACTTGGTTGATGATTTTGTTTATACCAATAATATAATATCGGAGAATACATATTCTAATATAAAATTAAAATTGCCTAACGGAAATATACTTTCGATTAATAAAACTTTTAAAGCTAGTGATGTCATTCATTTGAAAGTAACAAGTAAGAAGATCCAAAAGTTTCTTCAAAGCTTTTATGCTGATTATGGCCCTCTAATTGAAACTGCAAGAAAACAATATATAATATCAAATTCTTCAAAATATTTTTATGAAGATTCCTGGTTCTCAACCGGCTATATATGATACTACAGCTAAAAAAGAAATTAGTTATGATGAATATAAAAGTAAAATATTAAATAGTTTATTTGATGAAAATGATGGTGCTGTTTTGCTATCTGAAAAAGTAAATGTTACCAAAGTTGATAATGGAGAAAGAAAAAGTTCTAATGACTACATTCAGTTATTAGATAAATGGAGTAATGAGGTTGCTGCTGTATTTGATATTCCACAAGATATTTTCAATAAGACAAAGACAGAAAAATCTTCATCAGATGAAGATTTTATTAGTTATTGTATAATGCCTATTTTAGTTCAAATTGAAGATGAATTAAATAGTGCTATTTTTAAAGAAAAAGCATTTAAAGATGGCTATATAAGATTTAATAGATATAGTCTTATATATCATGATGCTATTAGCAATGCAACATCAATTGACAAATTATTTTCAAATGGATTTACTCAGAATGATATAAGAAAATTTTTGGATTTGGATAGGCTTTTAGAGCCATGGGCTGATGAATCATATGTTACTAAAAATTATGGTTCAATGAAGGGAGGTGATAACGATGAAAAATAATAAGTATATGCAATTCATGAAAACTGATGATAATAACACAGATTTGTATATTTATGGAGATATTAGAAAGCCAGATTTATTTGAAAGATGGTTAGATTGTGATGATCCTGGAAGAACAGATGCTTTGTCTTTTTCAGAAGCATTAAAAGAAGTAGATACACCAAATCTTACAGTAAGAATCAATTCTTATGGTGGTAGTGTTTCAGAAGCATTGGCAATATATTCGTTGTTAAATGATTGTGGATTAAATGTCATAACAAAAGTTGATGGTTTTGCTTGTTCTGCAGCATCAGTAATATTTATGGCTGGTAAAGAAAGAATTGTTCCAGAATCAGGATTAATTATGATTCATAATGCATGGAGTATTGCCGAAGGCGATAGTAATGCACTGAAAAAAGCTGCGGAAGATTTAGAAATCATTACATCTCCTTCTTTAGAAATTTATGCAAGTAAAACAAAATTATCTAAAGAACAGTTGAAAGATATGATGGATAAAGAAACCTGGATTAATTCAACTCAAGCATTTGAATATGGTTTTGCAACAACTTTGAATAAAGATGATGCAGCAAAACAATCTATTGAATCTAATTTTGTAAAAAAAATTAGTAGATAAAATTCAAATGTTAGAAAATGAAAATTATAAATTGAATAAAAAAATTAAAGAAAATATAACAGAAAAATCTGCTGATCCATGGCAAGATTTTTTTTTAAATAGGAGGAATGAAAAAAATGTTTTCAAAAAATATGGAAAAAGTTCGTGAAGAAGCTTTAGAAATTCTTCAAAAATCTAATGACAAAGCTAGTGCTATTGTCGATGTTATGGATAAAATCATAACTGCCAAAAATGAAGAGTTGGTAAATGAATTAATTAGCCAACAAGAAACTTTAAATAATGATGTTAATTTAAAGAGTAAGTTAGGATTAAGAAATCTTAGTCAAAATGAAAAAGATTTTTATGAAAAATTAAAGGATGTTAAGCAAGCAATTACTGCATCACAAATTGATATTATTCCAACTAGCATTATTAATGTTATGCTAGAAAATGTAAAAAGAAAGTTCTGAATTGATTACTAGTGGTCTTATTGATTTTGCTCCAGCTGGAGTGAAAAAATGGTTATCTTCAGAAAAATCTGGTACATTTGCATGGGGGTAAATTAGATGCTGCACTTTCTGCACAATTATCAGCAACGATAACTGGATTAAATTTAGATGTTGATAAACTATCTGCTTATTTAATTATTCCAAAAGCTATAAGAGAATTATCTTATGAATTTATTGATAAATATTTTATTGCTATTTTAACTCAAACAATTAATGAAGGTATTGAAGACGGATATTTAAATGGTAATGGTGTAGGTGCTCCAATTGGTATTTATAATAAAACAAATACTGTTGAATCAAATGGAACTCACGCAGCAAAAACTGTTTTTAAGTACAATTACTAATTTTACACCCAAAGGACTAGCAACAGTTAAAAAACACTTTCTAATAGTGGAAAAAGAGTCTATGATAAAATATTCTTAATATGTAATCCAGCAGATGAAGCTGACTATGTTGCTCCAGCTTTATATGATAGAGAAGGAAGGAATATCAGTTCTTATAAAAATTTAACTGTTATTACATCAACGCAAAATACTCAAGGAAAAGCAATATTTACTATTCCAGGAAAATATACAATGGGTATTAGTAGCATGCAAATAAATGAGTACGATCAAACAAAAGCATTAGACGATGCTGATGTAATTATTGCAAAAATTTATGCAAATGGTAAAGCAGTTGATGATTCAGTAGCTGTTCCATTTGATGTAACTAAACTAGAAGAATATATTCCAGTTTATAAGGAAGTAAATAGTACTCCAGCAACATCATCATCAACAAACCAAACGCCAGGAGTTTAATATGTATATAGTTATAAAGAAATTTAGAGATCTAAAAAGATAACAATCATATTTATAATGAAAATGATTTTTATCCTTATTGCTTAAAAAGAAATAGATGAAGAAAGAGCTTTAGAGCTAAAATCTGATACTAATAATTTTAAAGAACCTGTAATTCGTGAATTAACTGAAGATGAAGTTAAAATGTTAAATATTGTTATTCTTGATTTTGAAAAAGAAACTGAAGAAATTGATAATATTGATAAAACTAAACACTCTGATAAGAAAAAAAAGCAATAATATATAATTATGGAAAAAGATTTAATGCAAGAGATAAGGGACGAACAAAATGTCCCTTATTTTGTTAAAGATGAAACAATTCTAACAATTGTAAAAGAGGCTATATATGATACAAATGCAAAGGTTGGAAACGAAATTGATTATGTAAATGATTTAACTGCAAGATCTTTCATTAAAAGTTATTATTTATATGCTTCAACTTTTCGTTTAGCTGAATTCAGAGAAATTTATGCAGGAGATTTGTATGACTTACAAATTAAATATAACAAAGACTCCGACTTATCGTGATGGACAATTTGAAATATTTGATATATTGCAAGATAAAACTGTTTATCCTACAGAGTATTTGAAAACTAGAAAAAAAAAGGATAACTTATTCTGAACTTAGTTTTGGAGATGTTTTGAAATATGAAATTAATTCGAGAGATATTGATATTTCGAAAAAAAGTATTAATACCTCAAGATAAAAGCATTACACCATTGTGTGTGCTAAAAGAAAATACTTTATTTTATAAAGTTTATAATGCTTATCATTTTAGAAATGAAGAGGGATTTTTACAAACTCGATTAACATTAACAACTTATAAAAATCCAATCATAAAGGAGGAAAATAATGACAAAGAAGGAATTAATTGAGACATTACAAAAACTTGATATTCCGTTTAATGAAGCTATTTTGTCGGATGATGATGTTGATTCATTTGAGCATATTAACTTTTGGGATTATGTTTGGACTCCATTGCCAGCGAGTTCAAGTTCTTATTCTTTTACTGTTACTTATCAGATATCGTTTATTTCTGGTAAACCAAGAAGTGAAAAAATTGTTAGAATTGATTAAATTATTGCTTGAACAAAATTATCCTGTTCAAGTTTATCACGAATATATTGCTAAGAATCGCCACTGGCATTCTTATTTTTCTTTAGATGTTTTGGAAGATATAATTAATGTTTGACGGTTTCAATGAATTGGAAAACGAATTAAAAGGTATCTTAAAAAATGTTGATAATGTAGAAGAAATATTAGAAATTGGTGCAAAAGAATTTGTTGATGATGCATTAAAGTTACCAAAACCAAAATCTAATATTAATAGTTCAAAGCATACTCATTTGGTTGATTCTTTTTTCTTATGAAAAATCCAAACACAAAAAGGAACAAATAGAAGTGGGATGGGGAGTTTATTATGGACCATTAGTTGAAAATGGAACTAAGTTTATGAAAAAAACAATCATCTCGAACCTTTATTTAATAAAAATAAAGAGAAATATTATAATAAAATGATTAAAAAAAATATATTGAGGAGGAAAAAAAATGAAGGTAAAAAGCCTAAAATTATAGAAACAGTTGGAGCGTTTTATTATGCGTTTAACACTCCAGATGAAAATGGAGAATTTGATTTATCAACATATGAAACAATAGTTAAATCTCCAATTATTAAAAAAGTTAATGTAACCCCAGAAAGTGAAACAACAACAGTTCGTGCTTCTGGAGAAGATTATGATCAAGTTTCACAAACATCATCAATTGGTTTAGAGGTTGAGGTTATAGCTTTTGATCCATCAGATTTAGCAACTGCAAAAGGTGAAAAGTTAATACTAATGGATTAGTTATGGGAGGTGCGTCAGCATCAAGACCATACTTTGCGTGTGGATATCCAGTTATAAAAAAAGATGGTAACATAGCACTTAAATGGTATCCAAAATGTAAATTAACAGAAAATAGTGAAGAAGTGTCTACAAGTGATACATCATATAGTGAACAAACATCTACAGTGAATATTACAGCATACTCTTTTGATGGTTCTAATAATAAGTATGTTTATTTAGATTCAGAAATGGCTTCATATCCTGAAGGAATGACTGAAGATAAGTTCTTTGCACAAGTTATTACTTCTGCTGCTGATTTAGATAAAATAATAACACCAGGGACTTAACCTGGTGTCTTTTTTGTTATAGGAGGAAAACATGAATAATATATTAAAATTAAAAAATGGAGACAATATTAAACTCGAATGGAGTTTTTTAGTTCTCGAATATTTAGAAGAATATCCAGGTGGTATGAAAGCTTTGAAAAAAAGATATGCGTTCTCATACACATGAAATAAAAATTTCAAATTACTTTTGTTATGCTGTAATTAATGCTAACTATGAGAAAAAAGTAACATATGAAGAAGCTATAAAATTAATAGATTTAAAGGCTTTAAAACAAATTTTAGAATTTATTAAGAACAATGAAAACGAATTTAACGAATTTAAAAAAAAAGACCAAACTTATTTGAACAAAAAGACCAAAAAAAGAAACATTTAAAATAAATAAGCCAAAAATAATTTATAATGGAACAAGATTGGGATTATCTCCTGACGATGTAATGAGACTTGATCCTCAAGTTTATTATGAATTATTAGAACAACACGAAGAAAGAATGAAAGCACTTTATGGCAAGTAATGATTTAAAAAGGGTTGGTCTGGTTTTTAAGGCTGATGGTACAGCCGATTTCGTTAGATCTTTAAAATCAACTAATAATGAATTAAAAACAAAATTATGAAAACTTTAAACTTACTCAAGCTCAGTATGATAAAAATACTACGAGTATGGATAAGCTAAAGGATAAATATGAATATTTGGGTAATGCAATTGATTCTCAAACAAAAAAAGTAACAATTTTGGAAGAACAATTAAAAGAATTAGAAAATGCTGAAAATAGAGATGAACAGGCTATTGAAAAAAAGAGAATAGCCTTGACACAAGCTCAAACATCTTTAGAAAGGTATAAGAATCAAAGTGATGAGGTTGCAAATTCCATAAAAGCGGGAACTGCCAATATTGAAGACTTTGCAGATAAATTGAATAGTTCATCAGAAAAAATAATATCAACCGGAAAAAAACTTAGTATAGTTTCTGCAGTTGTTGGTGGTATAGGAGTAGCTGGATTAAAAACTGCAGCTGATTTTGAAGAAGCAATGTCAAGTGTAAAGGCAATTTCAGGTGCTACTGGGGATGATTTCCAAAAACTAAAAGAAAAAAGCTGAGTACATGGGAGCAACAACAAAATTTACTGCAACAGAATCAGCTAATGCTATGTATTATATGGCACTTGCTGGATGGAAAACACAAGATATGTTAGATGGTTTGGAAGGAATTATGTATTTAGCTGCAGCATCTGGAGAAGATTTAGCTATGGTATCTGATATTGTAACCGATGGTTTAACTGCTTTAGGTTATGCAGCAGATCAGTCTACTCATTATGCAGATGTATTTGCTAAAACTGTTACAAATAGTAATTCGACTGTTGAAACTCTTGGAGAAGCCATGAAATATGTTGGTCCTATTGCTGGGGCATTAAATATAAGTGTTGAAGATACTGCTACTGCTTTAGGATTAATGGCAAATGCTGGTGTAAAAAGTTCTCAAGCTGGAACATCTTTAAGAGGTATTTTACAGCGTTTAGCAACTAATACTTCTGGAGCAAGAGATGAAATGGAAAGTTTAGAAGTAAAAATATTCGATCAAAACGGCAAAATGAGAGACTTTGGCGATATTATGAATGATGCAAGAATAAAGTTGAGTAAATTAACAGATCAACAGAAAACATCGTTAGCAAAAAACAGTTGCTGGTACAACAGCAATGTCTGGTTTTTTTTAGCAATAGTTAATTCAAGCGATGCAGATTTTGAAAAGTTGACAAATGCTATTAATGATTGCGATGGTGCTGCAAAAAAAATGTCTGAAATAATGATTGATAATGCCAAAGGACAATTAACAATTATAAAATCTCAATTAGAAGGGATTGCTATTCAATTATCACAATATGTTTTTCCTTTTATAAAATCAATACTTAGTCTAATTCAGACTTTACTTACTAAATTAAGTGAATTGTCTCCTACACAACAAAAGATACTGTTAATAGTAACTGGATTGATTATTGCTTTGGGCCCATTATTAATAGTCATAGGTAAAATTGGAACTGGTATTTCATCTTTAATAAGTGCATTTAAATTTTTAGGTCCATTATTAAGTGGTGCTAAAACAGCTGTTGCTGGATTTGCCGCAGGATTTAACCCAGTTATTTTAATTATAGCAGCTGTTGCTGCGGCTGTTGTCGGAATTGGGTATTTAATTTATAAAAATTGGGATGATATTTGTTCTTGGACAAGAAATTTAGCAGATAATATATCTGCTATTTGGAATAATATTACTGAATTTTTTAAAAATTTGTTTTCTACTGACTGGACAGAAACATTTGGTTTAATTGGAAATTTGCTAAATGGTGTCTATGCAAATATTGAAAATTTTATAAATGCTTTTAAGGAAATATTTAAAGGAATTATTACTTTTATTAAAGGTGTATTTACTGGCGATTGGAAAATGGCTTGGGAAGGTGTTAAATCAATTTTTAAAGGGGTTTTTGATTTATTGTATTCAATAGCTGTTTCACCTTTAAACATGATTATTTCTGCTATTAATTTAATGATATCTGGTTTAAATAAGATTATTGAAGGTATAAATAAAATTAAAATTCCAGATTGGGACTGGCTTGGTAGTTTAGCAGGTAAAGGATTTAATATACCGACTATAAAATCAATTGCTTATTTAGCTTCTGGTGGGGAGTTGTTAAGAGGTACAGCAATCGTTGGAGAAGCAGGACCAGAAATATTAACAAATAATGGTGGAAATCCGAAAGTTGTTCCATTAAACAAAAATAACAATGATTTTAATATTTTAGATTATGAAAAATTGTTTAAATTATTTTTAAAAGCATTAAATAGTTGTAAATTAAAATTGGATAGAGATGGTTTTATTAGATTCATTGATGATAGATTGAATGAGGTGATTTAAAATGTTTAAATTTAATAATATTTCTTCAGATGAAATGAAAGTAATTTGTGAAGAAGAAGATAATTTAATACCAAAAGCTGCGTTAAGCTATGAAGAAAATTCTAATGGTAGTTTTTATGTAAGCAGCTATGCAAATATAGAAAGTAGTTTAAAACTTTATGTTATGGATTCTTCTAAATTGTCAAGTATTTATAAATGGCTAGATGGTGAAGGGACTTTAGAGTATAAAGATAAAGTTAGTACTGCGTATTTTTTTTAATGAAATTAAACCTCAAAGATCTGCAACAATAAAAACTATTGATATTAGTTTTAAAAGAAGCCCATTTTGGTATAAGAAGGCTGATAGTTATATAGAGTGTAGCAATACAATTACTAATGAAGGTAATGCTTTTTCACAACCATTAATCAAAATAATAAAAGGTGCTTCTGATACAGTTGATTTAACTATTAATAACGTACGATTTAAGTATAGTTTTCCAACTGATGAGTCATATGTAATTGTTGATTGTTTAGATTGTAATGCTTATTATGATGGATATTTTAGAAATGAAAACTTAGAAATAGGATTTGAATTTCCAAAACTTGACCCTGGGGAAAATCAAATTGTAACAAATAGTGGTGATTGTCAAATTCAAGTTCTGAAAAAGGACAGGTGGATTTAATGATAAAAAATATATGATGGTGATGTAAAATCGTTTGCCAATAATGGAAAGATTGCAATAAGACCAGTAGAAATAAAAGAATATAAGAAAAAATCCTTAAATGGTTGGTACATAGAGGTTGAGGTATCAATAAAATATGCAAAATATATTGTAAAAGATGATTTGTGTGTTATTAAGTCAAAGTCAAAACTTAATCCTCAAGCATTTAGAATTGGAGATCCAACTAAAAATAGTAAAACAATTCGATTTACAGCATACCATGTTATGTTTGATTCACAAAATTATATGTTAGATGATGTGCGACCAATTAATAAAAAATGCTCTTAATGCTTTAGAATACATAAATAATAGGACTAATAAGAAAAGTCCTTTTTCTTATTCTTCTAACATTACTAAATTAGCAACTGCCTATTTTCAATTGAAATCTCTTTATGAAGCTTGGGCAATAATTGAAGAGAGGTGGGGTGGATGTTTTGATGCTGATAATTGGAACATAATTCTGTCAGATAATTTAGGGAAGAATGTAGGGGAAATGCTAGTTTATCAAAAGAATTTAGAAGATTTATCGATTGTTGAAGATTGGAGTGATGTAGTAACTGAATTGTATCCTGTTGGGCCAGATGGGTTAAAATTACCTGAAAAATGTATTGAATCAGATATAAAGTATAAGATTCCATATTCAAAAACTGTAGAATTCACTTCGGATTTAGAGAATTATGATGAAGATGGAAATGAAATTGAAATTCCTCAAGAAGATTTGATATCGGAATTGAGAGAAAAAGCAACAGAATATTTAAATAATAACAAATATCCTAAAGTTTCATATGAAATAACTACAAATATTTCTGAAAATTATGATATTAATGATAAGATTATGGTAAAGCATCCTCTTGTTAATTTACAGACTGAGGTTCAAGAATATGTTTATGATCATAAATTAAAAAAAAAACTGAAAGTCTTGTTTTTGGAAACTATAAAAGGATATCATTCAAAAAAATATCTTCATTTAAAGAAAGTGTTAGTCAAATAAATGACCAGTTATTAAAAAATAATGATACTTTAAAAAAACAAAAAGATATTATTAATACTTTAAATAAATTGGGCCATGTCTATATAGATGATAATGAAATCTTAATTTTGGATGCACTTCCTAAAGAAGAGGCAAAGTATGTTTTGCGTCTTGGTTTGGGAGGTATTGCATTTTCTGATAATGGTTATGAAGGTGATTTTAAAAATGCTTGGACAATAGATGGTAATTTTAATGCAGATTTTATCAATTCGGGAAAAATAAATACAAATTTAATAGAAGGATATACAGAGTTAATAATGAAGGTTAATACAATGACTGATTTAACTAGAAATATCACTGCAACAGGATATTTAGAACTAACAAATGCCTTTGAAGGTGATTTGCTTAATTTTTCAATAAGTGGACAAATGAGTTTACTTTATCCTGCAGATGACTTATATCCTGCAAATGATTTGTATCCACTTGATAGTTATTTAATTATCCAAAATTCAAGTAATGAACAAAGAATGATACACTTACCGATCAATTATTTAAATTATTTAGATACAAATGTCTATGATGAGTTCATTGTTTGTGAAGGTAAGACCAAAATAATTAGGCGTGTGGGAATTGATGCTGATGGAACAAAATTTGTACTAGAAAATGAAATAATTGAAGAATACGAGGATTTGATTATTTCTGTAAGTGAAGGGTACAACAAAATTTGGTTACAATCATTTTACGATGCAAACTTAACATATTCTTGTAAATATGTTATTAAAAGTGACTATACGAATACATTTGCTACAAAAAAGTAGAAATGCATAACAGTATTACACAAAGTGAAGATAGAATAAATTTAGAAGTATCAAAAAAAGTTGATGAAAATGAAGTAATAGCAGCAATTGATTTATCTAGTGAAGAGGCAGCAATTAAAGCTAATAAAATTAAATTTGAAGGCTTAGTAACAGCAAATGAAAATTTTAAAATACTTGCTGATGGTTCTATTGAAACAAAAAATGCATCATTAAGTGGTAATGTGTATCTTCCAGCTGGCGGAAAAGTTGTTGGTGGAGATGGCATGATGTCAGTAATGATAGTAAATGGTAATCTTTGGGGACAACAATTTGCTGGATCATCAGGATTTGTGCCGCTTGGCTTTGAAACTTATGTAGATCAAAATAGTAATTTTAAAACAGTGGCGAATGCAATGGTTTTAGAATTTATGATACCTAGTAATTTTAAACCCAAAAAAAAAGCCTTTATTTATTTAAGACATATACCGACTCAAAATTCCTATGACTCAAGTGGAAATAAAGTTACTGGATATAGTAAAAATATAAAAGTTTATATAAATAATGGAAGCTTTTATAGAGATATTGATTGGACTACACAGAAATTTAGTATTTCTGGATCTTATTCAGAAATTCCAAATTGTTTTGGTAATACTGGATTTACAGGTGCATCTTCAGGAATAAAAAGAAGCCACTTCAATTGATATAACTAATTTAATACAAAATACGGGAACTTATTCAATTAAACTGCAAAGTTCTTACAATTCTGATGATAGTTATGCAGACACAGGATGTGTGTTAGCACAATTATATATATATGGTTATATGAGTGAAAATATTTCATAAAAAGGAGGATAAAAAATATGATAAAAAAACTCGAAAAAGTTTGTTCAAATGTATTGACAAGCATTCGTAAGAATGCGATAATCTTACAAACAAAAACAAACAAACAAACAAACAAACAAACAAACAAACAAACAAAAAGGTACATTATACCTTGCGAAAGGGGGTGCGGTTATTTAGTTTTAATCGCATCTCTAAACAGGAAGGGGGCAATGGCTTAATTCATTGCTCTTTTTCTATGCGAGGCGCATTATGCTAAAAACTTTTTTCAAATAAAGGTAAAGCAAATGCAATACCTATTAATGCAGAAAATCTAAATTTTAATTTTACTGAACTAATAAATATTTTCCATCCCGTTGGAGAATATTTTTATACATCAGATGCTAATTTTAATCCAAATACAGCCTGGTGTGGCACTTGGGTTTTAGAAAACGATGGAACAGTATTAGTTTCAAAAAGCAATAAAAGTGATAGTGCTTTTAATATTAATGTTGGAAACGTTGTTGGGGAAGAAAAACATAAATTAACCATAGAAGAATTAGCAAGTCATAATCATCCAGGGGGAAATAAATATACGAATGAAACTGGATATTATGCAAGATTATATTTTGGAAACGATGGTTCTGCACTTGGTGGGGAAGGAAAAACAGGTGGGGATCAACCACACAACAACATTCAGCCGAGTAGAATTAGTTTTAGATGGCATAGAACAGCATAAGCAATGAAAAGCCGATTATATGGCTTTAAGAATATTTAAAAATAAGGGCAAAAGTGGGTCTATTCAATTAATGCGGATAATTTAAATTATAATTTTAAGGAAATTCTAAATTTGGCATATCCTATTAATAAGACTGAAATCTTTCATGATAATGAAGATCATAGTAACTTCTTAGGATTTACATGGGAAAGAACAGCTATAGGTAAAGCGATTGTTGGAGTTGATGATAGTGATACTGATTTTAATACAATTGGCAAAACCGGTGGGGAGAAAAATGTTGTACTAACGATAGATAAAATACCATCACATGGACACACGATACCTTATAGTCCAAATGCGAACGGAGATGCTGTGGCAATGACTCAATATATACCACAAAGTGGAACCCTTACCAATGAAACAAATGGTAGAGGATGGTCAAATGCTGGGACAGCACAAACTGGTGGCAATCAACCACACAATAACTTACAACCTTATCAAGTTTTTGCAATTTGGAAGAGAATAGCATAAACAACTGAATAACCATGAAAAATGCAAAAAATTAATTTTAAAAACAAAGGAGAACCTGGAGCAATTCCTGCTAATGCAGATAACTTAAATTTAATGCAAAATAATATAAAAAATAGTTTTAAATCTAGTATGACAACTAGTGATAAAGATACATATAATTGTAATTACATTAATAGCATTATTGAAGGTGGAAGTAATAGCAATGGTAATTGGATTAAATTTGCAGATGGCACACTAATAACAGTTCATCAAGTTAACCAAACACTATCAAGAACATCCGCATGGGGGAACATGTACGAAACAAATCAAGCTGCAAGTTTAGGTGATTTCCCAGTTGAATTTAAATATACGCCATTTATATTTTGACACTTTACGGACAAAATGCTCTTTTTGAGTCTATCAACGATGCGACTAAAAGTTCAGCTGGAAAAGTTTATTTGATAGCTCCGACAGCGAATGATGGTCAAACTTACACAATACAAGTATTGGCAATAGGAAAATGGAAATAAAAAAGAAAGGATAAAAAATGGAAAATATAACACTAGGGCAAGTAGCAACAGCACTTGCTTTTTTAGTTGGGTTAATAGGCTCAATTAAATATATTTTTAGTATGTTTAGCAAACAAATAGGTAAAACATTAAATCCGTTAGTAAAAAGAATTGATGATTTGGAACTACAATCAATTAAAACGGATTTGACAAATTTTATCTCAGATGTTGAACACAATGTTCCCTAAAAAAGTCAAATTCAAAGACTTAATGCTCATGAGTTATATGATAAATACACAAAGCTAGGTGGCAATTCATATATTCATGAGCATTGGGAACAATTGCTGAAAAAAAAGAAAAAATATAGGAAGGAGGAGAAGAAATGGAAATAACAAATATTATAACAATAGTAACTATATTCGCATCATGGATTTTAGGTATTGCTGCTAAAAAATGCAAATGGATTAATAACAACTTAATACCAATTCAAAATATTTTGATAGGGCTAATTGTTGCATGCATTGAATGGGCTATAACTAAAGATTTTAAAGTTGCAATTGCTTTAAGTGGCATTCTTGCTGGTGGAACTTATGATATATTTCATAATATAGAAAAAAATGAGAAAAGGAGAATAATATATGAATAAAATAATGACAAATAAAGAATTTGTTGAAAAAGCTATTGATATAGCTAATAATTATAAAACCTTATATGTTATGGGATGCTTTGGAGCACCTATGACTGCATCAAATAAAAAAAAGATATTGTAATAACAATGATTATAACAAAGATGCAAAAAGACAAAAAATGATAAATAGTGCAAGTTCAGATACTTTTGGATTTGATTGCGTTTGTCTTATTAAAGGAATATTATGGGGTGGAATGGTAATTTAAATCATGTTTATGGTGGAGCAACGTTTGTAAAAAAAAAAATATACCTGATTTAAGCATTGCCACTATGACTAGTAAAAGTTATTCAACTGGTAATTCTAGCAATTTCTCTAATTTAATTGTCGGGGAATTGCTATATATTGGAACAGGACACATCGGCATCTACATTGGCGATGGACTAGCTGTTGAATGTACTCCTGCATGGAAAAATAAAGTTCAAATCACTGCTGTTGGTAATATAGGTCCAAAAGAAGGTTACCCTACAAGAATGTGGAAAAAAGCATTGTAAGGCAAATTTCATTGAATATGTAGAAGATACTAAGCCGACAGAACCAGCAAATCCTAGTTCGTCGGATAACTTTCTAGGAGGTAGAGGATATCTTAAATATGGTGATAAAGGAAGCAATATTAATAAAATATGTTTATTTTTGCTAACAATTTCTATGGATACTTTGGAAATACAAAAGAGAGTGCAAAAAATTAAGCTAGTTGGTAAAAATGGTGATGGTGATTTCTTTGGTAATTACCTTAAATCTTGGGTAATGGAGTTCCAAAAAGAACAGGCCTTGAACAAGATGGTAACATAGGACCATTAACGCTTAGCATGATGAAAAAATATAAATTTACATATTAAAGGCTCAGTCAAAAAAATTGACTGGGCTCTTTTTTTTGTACCTTAATTTTTGAGAAAGAATTTTCTAGTGTTCCATGCTTTTGAGTAAAAAAAATCTTTAATAGATTTAAATCTACATTTAGTTTTACTTTATAAGCTTTTCTGTATTTTTGATAATACTCAGATTTTACTTTCCTTTCTCATTTTTAATCGCAAATTTCTATCGACACTACAAAGACAGTATTGATAGAAATTTGCAAAGTTTAAAAAAATAATGTTATAATATTTTTGATGGAGGTTTTTATGTGGAAAATCGGAAATATAAATATTAAAAATAAAGTTGTCTTAGCCCCAATGGCAGGAATTTCTAATCCAACTTTTATAAAAATATGCGAAGGTATGAATTTAGGATATGCTATAACAGAATTGATTAGTGCTGAGGCTATTTCAAGAGAAAATAAAAAACTCTTGAGATGTTAAATGGAATAGAAAACATTAATATACCAGTTGCTATTCAACTTTTTGGTTCCGAACCTGAAACAATTGCAAAGGCAGCTAAACTAATAACAGACTTATACCAAAATGTATTAATAGATATAAATATGGGGTGTCCAGTGCCTAAAGTGGCAATAAAAAATCAAGCGGGAAGTGCCCTTTTAAAAAATCCTGAGAAGGTCGGAGAAATAGTTAAAGCTGTTGTAAATGCTGTAAATGTTCCAGTTACTGTTAAAATAAGAAGTGGTTGGGATGCAAATAGTATTAATGCTGTAGAAATAGCTAAAATATGTGAAGAAAGTGGTGCTAGTGCTATAACTGTGCATGCTAGAACAAGAGCTCAAGGTTATTCTGGTAAAGCAGATTGGAATATAATTAAAGAAGTTGTCCAAAATGTTTCAATTCCTGTGATTGGAAATGGTGATGTACTTTCATGTTATGATGCTAAAAGGATGCTTGATGAAACAGGATGCGCTGCAGTTATGATTGGTAGAGGTCTTCTTGGTAATCCTTGGCTTATTAAAGAATGCAAGAATTATTTAGAAAATGGATTAGAACCTGTAAAAATAAGTTATGATGAAAAACTTGATATGATGGAGTATCATTTAAATAAGTTATGTGAAGATAAAAGTGAAAAGACAAGCTGTCTTAGAAATGCGCATGCATTTACTTAACTATTTAAAAAAGGTATGCCTGATGCAAGTAATATTAAAAATTTAGTATGTAAAGGAAAAAAGAAGAGAAGAAATAATAAATATTTTAGAAAGTTATAGAAATCAAATAAAAAGCTTGTAGAAAATTAATCTACAAGTTTTTTTGATACATAATTTATCGGACCAGCACCAATTGTTATTACTAAATCTTCTTCTTTAACATTTTCTTTTTAAAAATTCTACAATTTTATCAAAGTCATCTATATAAATAACATTTGGGTTTTTATCCTTTATTTTATCCACTAACATTTCTTCGGAAATATTAAAAGTATTAATTTCTCTAGCTGGATATATTTTGGCAATAATTACATGGTCAAAATTTGCTAAGACATCTGCAAAAAGCATCTAAGTGTTCTTTTGTTCTTGAATAGGTATGTGATTGAAATACTGCCCAAGAAGATTTATGTTTTACACTTTTAACACTTTCTAGAGTTGTTTTAATTTCAGATGGATGGTGGGCATAATCATCATAAATATATGCACCATTATATTTTCCAAGATATTCAAATCTTCGACCAACACCATGATATTTTTCTATAGCATTTTTAATTATATTTACATCTAAAATATATTCATGCGCAAGTGCAAAAGCTGCTAGAGAATTATATATATTATGATATCCATTAATATTTAGGTTAATAGTTATTAAAAAATTATTATCTTTATATAAATCATAAGAATAATGACCTAAGTTGTTACTAGTTATATTTTTAGCCATATAATTTGATTCTTTATTTATACCGTAAGTAATTACTTTAGCTTTAGTGTATTTATCTAATTCATTTGAGTTTTCATCATCATTATTCTTTACAAGATAACCATTTTCTGGAAGTAAGCTAGCATATTTATAAAATGATTTTTTGATATTGTCTAAATTTTTAAAATAATCTAAATGATCATTATCAATATTAGTTATGATAGCGCTAGTTGGATGAAAATGTAAAAATGAATCAACATATTCACAAGCTTCCATAACAAAATAATCGTGATTACCAAGATGAGTGTTGCCATTTATTTCAGGCATTATAGCGCCGACTTGAATTGTTGGATTAAGACCAGCTTCCAAAAAATATTAAACTAAGCATACCAGTTGTTGTACTTTTACCATGAGTTCCTGATACACATAAAGAATTTTTAAATTCTTTCATAAGCATTCCTAAAAATTCTGCTCTTTCAAAGACTGGTTTATCCAAAATTTTAGCTTCTTTTTCTTTCTGGGTCATCTTCATGAATAGCAGCTGTATAAACTATAATATCAGCATCTTTAACTAATTCTGGGTGATGACCATATAAAACTTTAATTCCAGATTCATTTAAACTTTTAGTAATATCCGTTTCATTTATATCACTACCAGTAACTAAAACATTCATATTTTTTAGCATTAAAGCAATACTACTCATGCTAATGCCTCCGATACCTATTAAATGTATTTTTTTATTATTAAACATAAAATCCCTTCCTTACATAATCTTATTATAGCAAATAAAAGAAAATGCGCAAGTAAAAGAATAAAAAAATGGAAAATTTTAACAACTGAATTTTAAGATTTTTTGGACGTAAAAAGTTGTTATGTCAATTTTGTGAAAAATGGAAAATAACAAAAGTAAAAAAATGTCAAAAATTATAGAAAAGTTAAAAAATGTGTATTTTTATTAGTAATTATGCGTACTCGCGTAAAATTGTTTAAAAATACGAACAACGAAAAATGGGACCAAAATTCATATTTTTAAAATTTTGATAAAAATAAAAAGTAAATTTTCAATACACAATTATTTTAGAATATACTATAATGAAATTGTGAAGGAAGGTAAGTATTATGCCAAATAGGGAAGAAGAATTTTTTTGAAACAATTAAAGTGGTTAAAAGAAATGGTTCTAAAGTAAGTTTTAATGGAACAAAGATAGCCATGGCAATTAAAAAGGCTTTGATAGTATCAAAGTCACAAATGAGGATGATGACGAAATATTAAAATATTCATCAAATGATATTCAAAAAGTATATGGTCATGTAATTAAAAAGAATTGAAAAGGATTATGCAGAAAAAGCAAGCATTAAAATTGAAGATATTCAAGATATAATTGAAGAAACATTAAAAAAAGACAAATATGATGATGTTTATGAAAATTTTGCAAATTACAGAGAAAATAGAACTAGAGCAAGAGAAGCATTTACTGATGATAAAAGAAGTCATAAGTTTTTAAAAGCATTAGAAGGCTTGGCACTTAAGAGTGCTGCGGAAGATGATGCTAAAAGAGAAAATGGTAATATTGATGGTAACTCAGCAATGGGAACAATGTTACAATTTGGTTCAAATGTATCTAAAGAATTTGCAAAAACTTATTTGATGAAGAAAAAGTTTGCAGATGCTCATGATGAGGGATATATTCATATTCATGATATGGATTTTGAAGCTATGGGTACAACAACATGTATGCAAATTGATTTAGATAAATTATTTAAAAATGGATTTTCAACTGGTCATGGTCATTTAAGAGAACCAAATGATATTATGAGTTATTCAGCGCTTGCCGCAATAGCTGTTCAATCGAATCAAAATGACCAACATGGAGGACAAAGTATTCCAGCATTTGATTTTTACTTAGCACCTGGAGTGCTAAAAACATTTAAAAAATCTTAAAAACTACTATTAAAGATTATATAGATTTAGAAGATTTAAATGATTTTATAAATGTTACAAGTATAAGAAAAAGATATAGCTAAAATAAATACAATTGATATAACTGTTGATTATTTTGAAAAATATTATAAAGATTCTGAATTAATGAAGAGAATGTTTGATATGTCACTTAAGAAAAACATTAGAAAAGACTGATAAAAGAACTTATCAAGCCATGGAAGCATTTGTACACAATTTAAATACAATGCATTCAAGAGCTGGAGCTCAAGTACCATTTTCATCAATTAACTTTGGTACAGATACATCTAGTGAAGGTAGAATGGTTACTAAAAATTATATGCTTGCTAGTGAAGCTGGACTTGGACATGGTGAAACTCCAATATTTCCAATTTCAATATTCAAAGTAAAAGAAGGAGTTAACTATAATCCTGAAGATCCTAACTATGATTTATTTAAATTAAGTTTGAGAGTATCTGCGAAGAGATTATTCCCAAATTGGTCTTTCTTAGATTCATCATTTAATAAACCATATTATAAAGCTGGAGATTTCCGTACTGAAGTAGGTTACATGGGATGTCGTACAAGAGTTATAGGAAATGTAGCAGATCCTAATAAAGAAATAACACCAGGAAGAGGTAATCTATCATTTACATCAATTAACTTACCAAGATTGGGTATTAAACATGGTATAGTTGGTAAAGATGCTTTAGACAAAGCTGACATGAAAGGCTTTTTATGAAGAACTTGATGATTTAATGGAACTTGTTAAAGATCAGTTACTTGAAAGATTTGAAATTCAATGCAATAAGAGACTTTATAATTTTCCATTCTTAATGGGACAAGGAGTATGGTTAGATAGTGAAAAATTAAAACCAGAAGATAGACTAAGAAAAGTATTAAAACATGGTACATTATCAATTGGATTTATTGGACTTGCTGAATGTTTAAAAGCCTTAATCGGTGAACATCATGGGGAATCTGAAGAAGCTCAAAAATTAGGCTTAGAAATCATTGGTCATATAAGAAAAAAATGTGATGAATATAGCGAAAAAAATACAATTTAAATTTCACATGTTTAGCTACACCAGCTGAAGGATTATCTGGAAGATTTGTAAATATTGATAGAGATATTTATGGAAAAATTAAAGGTGTAACAGATAGAGCATATTATACAAATTCATTCCATGTTCCAGTTTATTACAATATTTCTATTGCTGATAAATTAAGACTTGAAGGAGCATATCATAAATTTACAAATGCTGGTCATATAAGTTATATTGAACTTGATGGTGACCCATCAGATAACCTAGAAGCATTTGAAAGTGTAGTTAGAATAATGAAAGAAAGTGATATTGGATATGGTGCAATAAACCATCCAGTAGATAGAGACCCAGTTTGTGGATACGTTGGAATTATAAAAGATGTCTGTCCAAGATGTGGTAGAAAAACTGGTGAACCAGTTAGTGTTGATTTACTAAAAAGATTAGAAGGAAAGGAATAAGGAGAAGTAGTATGGAAAAGATTGAAGAAGAAGTAAAATCAAAAAAAAGTAACAGGTGAAGGAGTAGAATTCGAAAGAATTCGAAGAATTACAGGATATTTAGTAGGTACAGTAGAACGTTTCAACAATGGTAAAAAAAAGCAGAAGAACATGATAGAGTAAAACATACTTTTAAAACTTGTAGCTGCAACAAATAAAAAAAAATAATCTAAACGCTATGCTTAAAAGCTAGCGTTTTTTGCTACTTTGCAAGAATTAATTTATACTTGATTATTTATTAGTTTACCATTATAATAGAGTTATAGAGATATAAAATTAAAAATATATTCTATAGAAAAACGGAGGATTGAAATGGATAATTTATTATTCGCCATTTTATCCCTTATTGTTGGAATTTTATTGGTTGTGGAGTACTTTATTTTATTCTTTCGAATAAAGCTTCAAAAACTATGAAAAATGCTAATAAATTAATTGAAGATGCTAAGAAAGAAGCAGAAAAAAACAAGAGAGATGCTTTACTAGAATTAAAGCAAGAATCATATCGTCTTAAACAAGAAACAGATGCTGAAATAAAACAAAAAAAAAGCGGAAATTTTACAATCTGAAGACCGTCTTTTAACAAGAGAAAATAACCTTGATAAAAAGAGAAGAGATGTTACAAACGAGAGATAACTCTTTACAAGAAAAAAAGAAAATGATTTATTAGCAAAACAACAAAAAAATTACAAGAAAAAGAGGACAAAATGGATGCGCTAATGAAAGAAGAGATAGCGCAACTTGAAAAAAATTGCTGGATATAGCAAAGAAAAAGCACGTAAAGTTATTATGGAACGTGTAGAAAATGATATGGAATTAGAAATTACTAATTATATCAAAGAAGAAGAAGCAAAAGCTAAGTTAGAAGCTCATGAAATTGCTAAACAATTAATTGTTAGTAGTATGGAAAGATATGCTGATGATGTTGTTGGAACCCAAACTGTGAGTACGATTGATTTGCCAAATGATGATATGAAAGGAAGACTAATTGGTAGAGAAGGTAGAAATATCAGAACTATTGAATCAGTAACAGGTGTTGATTTAATTATTGATGATACACCAGAAGCTATAAGTTTGTCATCATTTGATCCACTTCGAAGAGAAATAGCAAAGATTACTATTGAAACATTAATTAAGGATGGAAGAATTCATCCTGGTAGAATTGAAGAAGTGTATGACATAAAACTGTAAAGGATGTAAATGCTAGAATTATTCAAATTGGTAATCAAACAATTAATGATTTAGGCATTACCAAGATGGATCCTGAACTTGTTACTTTAGTTGGTAAATTAAATTTTAGAACAAGTTATGGTCAAAATGCATTAAAACATTCAATTGAAGTTGCAAATCTTTGCGGTCTTATGGCATCAGAACTTGGTGAAAATGTTACACTAGCAAAAAGAGCAGGACTTTTACATGACATAGGTAAAGCTATTGACTTTGAAGTTGAAGGAAGTCATGTAGAAATTGGCCTTGAGTTTGCTAAAAGACATCATGAACCAGAAGTAGTACTTGATGCTATTGCATCACATCATGGTGATACAGAAGCTAAATCAACAATTGCAGTTTTAGTAGCAATTGCAGATACTTTATCAGCAGCAAGACCTGGTGCTAGAAACGACTCTTTAGAAAATTATATTAAACGTCTTGAACAACTTGAAGAAATAGGAAACTCTTATGAAGGCGTAGAAAAAACATTTGCAATGCAAGCTGGTCGCGAACTACGTGTTATCGTAAAACCTCAAGAAGTTGATGATGCTAAAAGTTATAAAATGGCTAGGGATATTAAAGAAAAAATCGAAAATGAAATGCAATATCCTGGTACAATAAAGATAACTGTTATTAGAGAAACTAGAGTACAAGAAGAGGCTAAATAAGTTTCTTCTTTTCTATGCAAAAATGCTTTATTATTTAAGTGTTTTATGATATTATTAATACATAAGAAAATATTAAGGAGTAAGAAGTAAATTATGAAAAAGCTTTAAGTGTAATAGGTAAAATAGCATCATTTTTAGGTGTAACAATTGGTATGGTTTTAGTGGCATTAATTTTAACAATAACTTTGATTTGTCATGGTCCAAGTGAAAGTGCCAAAGAATTATTTGCTACAACAATTCTTGAGACTGGACAATTAAAATTTTTAGCTAATGTCTTTTTAAGTCAAAGAAGAACTACAAGAAATTGTTGATAAAAATTCACTTCAAGATATGGATGCCGAAGTAGATACTGACTTAATTAATACTGAAGTTAACAAAGAAAAAGAATTAATAGAAATAAAAAAAGTTAGTGGTAATAACTTTGAAGGAACAATGATGATAGTAAATGATCCATCAAAAATTAGTTTAGCAACAACATATCCATGGAGTGAATATGGTAAAGAACTTGGAGTATTAGTTGATGATGCAGGTGCTATTGCTGGTGTAAATGGTGGTATTTACTATTCAAGTGGTAATAAAGGTGGAAGACCTTATGGTGTAACTGTTAGTAATGGTGAAGTTCAAGATATAAGTTTAGGACTTTCAGGTTTATACCTAATTGGTTTTGATGAAAATAATCTTCTTCGTATCATAAATTTGGAAGGTATGAATAAAGCAGCAGTTGAAAAAATGTTAAAAGAAGAAAAAATTAGAGATGCAATATCTTTCCAAGAAGAAGCATCAGATAAAAATAATCACTTTGTTAAGTTAATAATTAATGGTGAAAAAAAGAGAATTAAATGGAATGGGTAGTGGTGCAAATCCAAGAACAGCGATAGGTCAAAGAAAAGATGGAAGTGTACTTATACTTGTAACAGATGGAAGGGGTAAAAATGGTCATCTAGGTGCAACGGCATCAGACTTAATTGAAATAATGGCAGAATATGGTGCTGTAAATGCCGCAAACTTAGATGGCGGAAGCTCATCATCTATGTATTATAATAAAGAATATTTAATGACTAGTGTAACATTCTACTATTCAAATTCATCATGGAGATTACCAACAGCGTTCGTAGTAAAGGATAATTAATATGGCAAAATCAAGAAGAAAATCATTATTTAAAAAAGTTTATTAATATATACAATTATTGCAACAATTTTATGTGTTGCCTTCGTAATTTATATATTTGTAACTTTAAAAACATATGAAAAAAAAAAATCAAACAACAACATTTATAAAAGCAAGCATAGCTAAGTTAGATGATGACACATTAAAAGGTTATTTAAAAGATAATAATCAAAATGAAAATCTTTTAGATGAATATAAAAAACAAATAAATGATAAAGATATCAAAGTTATAAAAAAAGATGAAAACAATTTTGAAGTAGAATTAAATGAAAGAGTTTTATTTGATGTTGAAACAAAATATTTAAAAACTGAAACAAAACTTGGGATGTTTAGTTATGAACTTAGGGATATAACTAAAATAACACCACATTTAGAAAGAGGATTAATCTACTATGATATAACAGTGCCATCAACCTATGAGGTTAGTATAGATGGAAAAAAGGCTGAAAATCCAGTTAAAAAGGAAGAATATAAAAATTTAGAATATATGTATCAAAATGACTCAATGCCTTATATAGTAACTTATGAAGTAAATAATTTAACTAAAGAAGTAGATATAAAGGCAACAAATGAGTATGGAAAAGAAGTAAGTTTAAAGAAAAATAAATTTGCGTATAAAGCAGATAAGAATTATTTATCATTTGATGCTTATGATGAAGCTAAAGAATATCTAAGTAGTGAAGTAGATATCTGGGATTTTGCTCACAAATGGAGTTTATTCTTAACAAATGATTTAAGTGGTTTATCTCATGGTTATAATACAATTAAAACATATTTTATTGATGGAACAGAAATGAATCGTAGAGCATATAACTGGGCCCATAATATAGATATTATGTTTACAAGTAGACATACTTTAAAAAATCCACCATTTACAAATGAAAAGTTAAGTAACTTTACTGTTTATAGTAAGAATGCCTTTTTCTTGTGAAGTATATCTAGATAAACATATGGTAGTAAATGGCAAAGAACAAATAGATACAATGCATGATTATATATATTTTATAAATGATAATAATACATGGAAGGTTGTAAATATAAAGGCAGGGGAATAATATGAATAAAGATATCGTGGTATTAATACCAGTATATGATCCAAATGAAGAAATAATGGATACGTTTTTAGAAAAGTTAACTAAAAAAGTTTGAAAATATTGTATTCATAAATGATGGATGCAGTGAAAAACATGATAAATACATGAAGAGGTTAGCTAAGAAATATCCAGTTGTAAAACATAATGTTAACCTAGGTAAAGGAAGAGGTTTAAAAAATGGTATAAACTATATTTTAAATAATTATCCAGATGCCAAAGTTATAGTAACTGCAGATTGTGATGGTCAACATAGTGTTAAAGATATTAAAAAATGTGGTGATGTTGCCAAGAAAAATATGGATAGTTTAGTTCTTGGTGTCAGAGATTTCTCAGATAAAAATGTTCCAACACGTTCAAAATTTGGTAATGTTATAACTAGAAATGTTTTATATTCTTTCGTAGGTCAAAAGGTAAGTGATACACAAACAGGACTTAGAGCAATGAGTTTAGATATTGCAAAAAATTTAATTGCTGTATCCGGAGAAAGATATGAGTACGAAACAAATGTCTTAATAGAAACAAAACTTAAAAAATATACCTGTAAAAAAGAAGTAGTTATTGAAACGATTTATATTAATGATAATGAAACAAGTCATTTTAATCCTGTTAAAGATTCAATCAGAGTATATCGTTTATTTGCATCATATATACTATTTACGTTACTTGCTTATATTATTGAAACAGTTATATTTGCTAAAGTTTATGATATAAATAGTGCATTATATGTAATACCATTATTCTTACTTTTAAGTAAAATAGTATCATGTATAATAAAAATGATATTTAATAATCATGTTAATTTAAAATATGTAATAATTAATTATGTAATAAGTGCTATTATTTTATCTTTAGTTAAATCACATATAATACTAATCAAAGTAATAATAGATATCATAATGTTTATCCTAAGTTTATTTTTAATAAAATTTAGTACAAAAAAAAGAAAATTAGATAAGCTAATTTTCTTTTTTCTATGCTTGATTTACTTCCATAATAACAGGTAATATAATAGGTTTTCTACCAGTTAAATTATTAATAAATGGAAGTAATTCTAATATAATTTGATTTTTTAAATCTATATAACTATATGGAGCTTTACTTAAAGCATTATTAGCAATTTCACTAATTTTTCTTTCTATTTTTTGCATTAATTCTTGATTTTCATTAACAAGAACAAATCCACGAGCAGTTACATTAGGTTTAAGTAATAGTTTACGTTGTAATGTATTAATATTTAAAATAGTAATAAGTATACCATCTTGACTCATAAGTTTACGATCTTTAATAACTACAGAACCAATATCTCCGACACGAGAACCATCAACATAAACATCTCCAGCTTGAACTGTTCCAGCTTTTTTTACTTCACCATTTAAAATTTCTATTACATCACCATTAGTGCATATAAATGTGTTTTCTGGAGCAACTCCACACATTACACCAATTTCTGTATGTTTTTTAAGCATTCTATATTCTCCATGCATTGGCATAAAGTATTTAGGTTTAATAATTCTAAGCATCCATTTTAATTCTTCTTCTTTTGCATGCCCAGAAGTATGAACATCACTAAATTCTGAATTAGTAAATACACGAACACCTTTTAAGTATAGTTTATTGATAATTTTGTTAATACTTTCAGCATTACCAGGTATTGGGCTAGATGAAAATATTACTAAATCATCATTAAGTAGTGATATTTGTTTATGTTGTCCATTGGCAATACGAGATAAGGCCGCAAGTGGTTCCCCTTGAGAACCAGTACATAAAATACATATTTCATTTCTCTTTAAACTTTTAGCTTCATTAGCATCAATAAACATTGATTTATCATTAATAAGTCCATTGTTTAAAGCAAGTTCAATACTATTATCCATACTTCTACCAAAAAACAATTATTTTTCTACCATACTTTTTACAACTTTCAACAATATGTTTAATACGATAAATATTAGATGCAAATGTCGCAATAATAACTCTACCATGATGTTTACTAATCATATCATTAAGTGTTCCATCAACAGCGCTTTCACTTTTAGAGTAACCACTTGTTAAAGCATTAGTTGAATCACTAAGAAGTAGTGTAACACCTTCAGAACCAAACTTAGCCATTTTATGAATATCAGCCATTGGTCCAACTGGAGTTAAATCAAATTTAAAGTCCCCAGTTTCAAAAAATAGTACCATTTGGTGTCTTTATAACAATAGCAAAAACTATCTGGTATAGAGTGGGTAGTATTAATAAATGAAATATCAAAATACTTAGTTTTAACATTAAAATCTGGTGTAATTATTTGATAATTTTCATACTTTATATTACGTTCTACAAGTTTCTTTTCAATTAAATCTTTAGCAATTTTTTTGGTGTATATATAACAGGTATGTTAATTGCTTGAAGTAAAAACGGAATACCTCCGATATGGTCTTCATGCCCATGAGTTATAAATAAACCTTTAATTTTATCAGCATTTTTCTTTAAATATGAAATATCTTGAATAACATAATCGACACCAAGTAAATTATCTTCTGGAAACATAACTCCCGCATCAATAATTAATAATTCATCATTATGTTCAACAACATACATATTTTTTCCAACTTCACCTAAGCCACCTAAAGCAATAACTTTCGTGGCAATATTATTTTTATTTTCCATTAAAAAAATTCCTTCTTTCTTAAAAATTAAATTAATTCATAAAGTTACTGAACTGGATTAATTATATCCAAAAAAAAACGGCATTTGTCTATAATTCTTTGTAAATTTTACATTTGGGGCTCAGTCTTATCACAAAATGTTTATAAAAAAGTTTTATAAAGCACTTGCATGAAAGCTTGTTTTTAGATATAATTAGTTATAAGGTAATAGGAGATGTTTGCATGCGAAAGGTAATAGCTAGTTTAGATATCGGTAGTCACACTATTAAACTTGTAGTGGGCGAAATAGTGCGTAATAAACTAAATATTTTAGCATGTGTAGACACACCATCTCGTGGCATAAAAAAAGGTTTTGTTGTAAATCCTGAAAGTGCTATTGAAGCCTTAAGTGATGTTTTTTTAAAAAAGGTGAAGAACAAATTGGTCTTAAGATAACCAAAGTAATTGTTAGTTGTCCAACAAATGATTTAGAATGTTTCTTAAGTGAAGGTTATGCTTCTATTACAAATGAAGAACATATAGTAACTGGTGCAGATATTATTAAGTCAATGCAAACTGCTGTATTTAATAAGGTTATGGATAATAGAGAAATAGTTGGCCTTTTACCTACTAAGTTTTTAATAGATGATAGTAGTGTAACGAATAATCCACTTCATATGCATGCAGAAAAATTAAAAGTAAAAGTAGTTGTGGCAACAGTGCCAAAAAGGAAAAATGTAAATTCTATAATTAAATGTTTGGAAAAAAATAGGAGTTACAGTAGTTGATGTTACAGTTGGACCTATTGGTGATTATTATGAATTTAAAAATAGGAAGAATAGTTTAGAAGTTGGTGCTGTTATAAATATAGGAGCTTCTAAAACAACAGTAGCAATATTTAATAAAGGAATACTTACTGGCTCAGAAGCTATTGATATGGGGGGAGAAACTATTGATTATGATTTAGGTTATGTGTATAAGATAAGTAGAAATGATGCTCTTTACTTAAAAGAATCAATTGCTCTTTGCTAATAAAACTAATGCTCAACCTAATGAATCAGTAATTTTAGAAAATAAAAATGGTGATAAAATCAAGATAAATCAGTATGATGCCAGTGAAATTGTCATGGGAAGATTAGAAGAATTGCTAAATTTAGCAAAAAAAACAAATAAATCTCTTAACAAAAAAGGAAATTAGTTATATAATTGTTACAGGGGAGTAACAGAAATGGCAGATTTTAAAAGTATAATGGATTATATTTTTTAAAGATGCTACGTTAGAGTTGTTACAGAAATTGAGCTAGACATAATAAATATGCTACTGGAGTAGGTTTAATTAAGTATTATGATAGTAGGTTAAAATTAAGAAATAGAGATTTTTCAATATTTAGTATTGATGAACAAGAAGAATTAAGTGGAATACATAAAAAGGTTAATATCTCAGATGATTCCTTATTAGGTAAATTATTTGGATACTTTTTTGATAACTAGAGGGAGAATGAATTATGAATGGATTACAGATGGATCAAATAGCCAAGATTAAAGTTGTTGGCGTAGGTGGCGGCGGATGTAACGCAGTTAACCGAATGATTGAAGAAGGAGTTAAAAGTGTTGAATTTTATGTAGTAAATACAGACTTACAAGTTTTAAATGCTTCTTTATGTCAAAATAAAATACAAATAGGTAAAAAATATTACTGGAGGAAGAGGTGCTGGAGCTAATCCAGAAGTTGGTAGAAGTGCTGCTTTAGAAAGTAAAAATGAATTAGAAGATGCATTGCAAGGGGCAGACATGGTATTTGTTGCTTGTGGACTTGGTGGAGGTACTGGTACTGGTGCTGCCCCAATTATTGCTGAAATTGCTCAAAATATGGGAGCTTTAACAGTTGGTATAGTTACTAAACCATTTAGATTTGAAGGCAAAAAGAGAATGGAAAATGCTTTAGTAGGACTTGAAGAACTTAGAACTCATGTTGATAGTTTAATTATTATACCTAATGATAGATTAAGAGAATTAATTGATAAAACTACAAGTTTTGAAGATGCATTTAAAGAAGTAGATAATGTACTTCACAGAGGTGTTCAATCAATATCAGATTTAATTGCTGTTACTGGAGTTATCAACCTAGACTTTGCGGATGTTAAAACAGTTATGGAAAAAAAGTGGTACAGCTATTATTGGTATTGGATGTAATGCTGGTGAAAATAGAGCAATTGAAGCTGCTAGACAAGCGGTATCAAATTCACTTTTTGGAAGCAACTATTGAAGGTGCTACGAATGCAATTGTTAACGTAACTGGTGGTAAAAATCTTACATTATTTGAAATTGAAGATGCTGTAGAAACTGTCAGAGAAGCAGCAAACTCAGATATAAATATAATCTTCGGTGCTATAAAAAATGATAATTTAACTGATGAAGTTATTGTTACAGTAATAGCTACTGGATTTGATGATGAAGTTGGGGAAGAAGCGTTATTTAGTGATGAAGTACATGTTCAAAAAAGAAGACAAACTCCTGAAGTAGATGATGAATATGAAATTCCACCATTCTTAAGAAGCGATAATTATTAAAAATTAAATGTGTTCGACAAAAAGCAACAAATTATTGTTGCTTTTTTTTGTATAATAGTTTTGGTGATAAAGATGAAGATATACTTGGATCTAGTTTTTATGCTTAATTTTATCTATGATTTACTACTCCTTATGACAATAGATATAACACTTAAAAGACATAAGAACTTTATAAGACTTGCTTTTTGCCAGCACCATCGGTGCTTTATCACTTGTTATTTTGTTTTTACCCTTTAATAAATTTATTTTATTTCTACTTAAAATATTTGTTAGTGTCATTATGGTTTTAGTTGCATTTAAATTTAAAAATATTAAATATACTTTTACTAATTTACTTTTTATTTATATATGTGTAGTGTTATTCTAGGTGGTTTTCTATATCTTTTAGATGTAGAATTTAGTTACAAAAGAGAAGGATTAATTTTTTATTTTAATGGATTAAGTATAAATTATCTTCTTCTTTTAATACTTGGTCCTTTAATACTTGGTTTATATATTTATGAACATAAAAGTTTAAATCAACATATAATTTTAATTGTAATGTTGAAATAGTATTTAATAATGGTAAAGTTTTACATTCTACAGGTTTTATTGACTCTGGCAATAAGCTTAAAGATCCAGTTACTAAAAAATATGTAATTGTTATATCAAAGAAACTATTATCTAGTTATATAAATATTCGTAGTCCGATGTATATTCCTTATAAAGCTTTAAATAAATATGGATTAATTGAATGTTTTAAAATTAAGTATTTAAAAGTTAATAATCAAATATTTACTAATTATCTAGTGGGTATTAGTAATGATGAGTTTAACTTAAATGGTGCAGAAGTTTTACTTAATTATAAATTAATGGAGGATATATGTTTAGAAAAATAATTGAATGGTTATTTAGTAAGTATAATGAAGTTTTTTTTGTGGGGGCAACAGATAAATTACCACCACCACTTTCTAAAGAGGAAGAGCTTGCTTATTTAATTAAAGCCAAAGCGGGGGATGAGGAAGCTAGAAATGTCTTAATTGAACATAACTTAAGACTAGTTGTATTCTTGGCTAAAAAGTATGAAAATACAACATATGATATTGAAGATTTAGTAAGTATTGGTTCGATTGGGCTTATCAAAGGTATAAATACTTATAAAATTGATAAAAATATTAAGCTTGCTACGTATGCATCAAGATGTATCTCTAATGAAATATTAATGTTTCTAAGAAAGAATAAAAGAAAAAGAGCTGAAGTTTCTTTGGAAGATGCCCTTAATTATGATGCGGAAGGTAATGAGCTTCATTTGGAAGATATATTAGGTACAGATGAAAATTTAGTTCCAAATGAATATGAAAAACAAGTGGATAAAGAAGTTTTATCTAAAGAAATTGAAGGACTTCCCGATAGAGATAAAGAGATAATGACACTAAGATATGGTCTTAATAATACTAAGGAATATACTCAGAAAGAAGTGGCAGAAATGCTAGGAATAAGCCAATCTTATATTTCAAGAATAGAAAAAGAAAGTTGTTAGAAAATTAAAACAAGTTATGATTAGATAATGTAAATATGTTGTAAATATATGTGTAAAATGTATTGCAAAGTAAAAATTTATAGCATATAATTTAATTAAGCTAGCAGTAGCTAGAATAAAAGGATAGTGTGAAATTGGTTTCCAATTCACTTAAAAAATAGAGCTTATAAATTAAGCTTTATTTTTTTTTACGAAATTTGTGGCTTGAAATTTGAGCTAAAATGTGATAATATAAGTATATATGAAAGCGAATTTCATATAATAAAAAAAAGAAACATTTGATTTTAGTATGTCAGATGCTTACTTGTTTTTAGTGTTAATGTTTACTTGAACATTTATAATGACAAGCAAGCATTTTTTTTGTTGATTAAATATTTAAAAATCATATGATACTGATATAGGGTTTTGACAAATATAATATAGTTGTGTTATAATGTACTTGCTTTGAAAGGAATGTATTTTATGAAAGAATATTTAATAAAATTAGTTCATCATCATAAAATCATGCACTTGTTACTGCGACATTAAAGGTTGTAAATACAAGTGCTTATTGTAGTGCTTGTATATTTTAAGCTATACAAGTAACTACTTGTATAGCTTTTTAAATAATTATTATAAGGAAGGATTGAGGAAAATATGAAAATACAAAATGTAAAAGGTGGTTATGATTTTTTACCTAAAGAACAAAAAATTAGAAATTATATAAATGAAGTACTTAAAGAAACTTTTATGGAATATGGTTATGGTTCTATTGAAACTCCGATTTTATGCTACTTAGATATGCTCGTAGATAAATATGATGAAAATAACGATTTACTTAAGGAAATCTATAAGTTAAGTGACCAAGGAGGAAGAGAACTTGGATTAAGATATGATTTAACTGTACCATTTGCAAAGTTTATTGCTTTAAATAAGAACAATATATCAATGCCATTTAAAAGATATGAAATAGCTAAAGTATTTAGAGATGGCCCAGTTAAAGTTGGTAGAGATAGAGAATTTACACAATGTGATGCAGATGTTGTAGGTATTGAAGGTCAATTTATTGAAGCAGAACTTTTAAGTTTATATATTAATGCTTTCAAAAAGTTAGGTATTGATATTATAATTAAATATAATAATAGAAATTTAATGCGTGGTCTTATAAAAGAAACTGGTGTTAGTGAAGAACAAATAAGTAAAGTAATAACGATACTTGATAAAATGAATAAGATAACTGAAGCAGAACTTAGAACATATTTAATTGAAATAGCTATAGAAAATGAACAAATCGATAAACTTTTATGTTATTTAAAATGGATGTTGATAAAATAAAGGATATGTTAAAAGATAGTACAAATGAAGAACTTACTTTAGGAATTAAAGAAATTGATACATTAAAGGGATATCTTGAAAAATTAGGTTATGGTGAAATTTGTAAAGTTGATTTAACACTTGCTCGTGGTCAAGATTATTACACTGGTAATGTTTTTGAAGTGTATGATAAGTCAGGATATTTAACAAGTTCTATCGGTGGCGGCGGTAGATACGATAAAATGGTTACTGAATATATTAATGATGGTGAAGTTTATCCAGCCGTTGGTATTAGTTTCGGTTTAACATCAATTTATGAAATACTTAAAACAAGAGATGATTTTAAAAATACATCAGATATTAAGTTTTATATAATTCCAATGGGTGTTGACATGGAAGCTTTATCTTTAGCAAATACCCTAAGAAGTTATGGATATAATGTTGATGTAGAAATGAAAGGTAGAAAACTTAAGAAAAAGTTTAGACTTTGCTAATAGAGAAAATATTCCATATGTAATAATTGTTGGTGAAGATGAAGTTAAAAGTGGTAAAGTAACTGTTAAGGATATGATAAATCAAAATAATTTTGAAATTGATTTAAAAAATCCTGAAAAAGTTAAAGAAATTGTGAAGTTGTAGTAATACATCTTCTTTTTTTTTGTCAAAAATTTGTTACAATAGATACATAAGGATGTGAAAATATGGATATTAAGAAACAAAGAACAGATTATTTATCATGGGATGAATATTTTATGGGAATTGCTAAGTTATCAGCCTTAAGAAGTAAAGACCCATCAACACAAGTTGGGGCTTGTATTGTAAGTGATGATAATAGAATATTGTCAATTGGTTATAATGGTGCTCGAATGGATTTCATGATGATTGCTTTCCTTGGGATAGAGAAGGTGCTCCGCTTGAAACTAAATACTTATACGTTTGTCATGCAGAACTTAATGCAATACTAAATTTTCGCGGCAATAAAAGAGATTTAGAAAATTCTAAAATATATGTAGCACTTTTCCCATGTAATGAATGCGCTAAGGCAATTATTCAAAGTGGAATAAAAAGAAGTAGTATATCTAAGTGATAAATATCATGACGAAGTTAACTTCATTGCATCAAGAAAATTATTTGATGAATGTGGGGTTACTTATCGCAAGTTAGATACTAAAATTGGTCATAAAATAGAAATCGAACTAGACAAATAAGGGTAAGAACACTATGAAAAATCAGCCTATTAAAAATAATGATTTAAAAGAAAGAAAAGTAGTGTCAAAATCCAAAAAAAAAAAAAATTGGTTTTAAGAAAAGAGTTTATAGTATTATTTTTAATTCTTTTTTACAATACTAGGTTTATATTCTAGTTATAATATAATTAGATGGGCAATTGATGCTGAAAATACCGAAAAACAAATTGAAGAAATTCATGAAACAGTAGAAATAAAAGAAATAACAGACTCAACAGCAACAGAAATAGTAAATCCACCAAAAAGGAAGAAGAAATAAAAAAGAAAACCCATACTGGGACTATATCAAAATGAATTTAATTAATGTAGACTTTACTAAATTAAAAAGAACAAAATAGTGATACAGTTGGATGGATACAAGTAAGTGGTACAAATATAAATTATCCTTTTGTACAAACAGATAATAATACTTATTACTTGAAGAAAGATTTTAATAAGAAATATAATTCTGCTGGTTGGGTATTCATGGATTATCGAAATAATTTAGAAAATCTTAATCAAAATACTATTCTTTATGCTCATGGCAGAGTAGATGGTACGATGTTTGGTTCTTTAAAAAATATTTTTGAGAGTAATTGGTATAACAACAAAAAAATAATCATGTTGTTAAGCTTTCAACAGAATATCAAAATACAATGTGGCAAGTATTTAGTGTTTATAGAATACCTGAAACAAGTGATTACTTAGAAATAAATTTTAATAATAATGAAAAGTATATGAATTTTTTAAATATGCTTCAAAATAGAAGTGAATTAAAATTTGATGTAAGTTTAAATGAAGAAGATAAAATACTTACTTTATCAACATGTTATAAAGAAAATGATAGAGTAGTACTTCATGCAAAATTAATAAAAATGGAGGTAACAAATGGAAATAATTGATGAATTAAGAAATAAGAAAGGATTTATAGCAGCTTTAGACCAAAGTGGTGGAAGTAGTAAAAAGAACACTTGCAAATTATGGTATTGGAGAAGAATTAATTACAAGTGATGAAGTTATGTTTGACTACATCCATAAGATGCGTTCAAGAGTTATTACAAATGAGGTTTTTGATGATAGAATTCTCGGGGTAATACTTTTTTAAAAATACAATGGAAAGAAATATTGATGGTGTTAATACTGTTAAGTATTTAGAAAATAAAAGGTATTCCAAGTTTTCTAAAAATTGATGTAGGTCTTGAAGATGAAGATGGTGGTATGCAAGTGCTTAAAGAAATACCAAATCTTGAAAAAAGACTTGAAAAAGCTAAAAGTTATGGTATAGTGGGAACTAAAATGCGTTCAGTTATAAAAGAATATAATGAATATGGGATAAAAAAAGGTAGTTGAACAACAATTTAATTTAGCAAAGATAATAATAGCTCATGGCTTAATTCCTATTATTGAACCAGAAGTTGATATTCATGCTCAAAATAAAAAAAACAAATTGAAACATTTATGAGAAGTGATATACTTAGAAATTTGGATAAAACTAAAAAGAAGATTATGTAATGTTTAAATTTACTTTACCTGAAGTACCAAATTATTATAATGATTTACTTCGCCATAAAAATGTTTTGAGAATAGTAGCTTTATCTGGTGGTTATGAAAGAGACTTAGCCTGCGAAAAATTAAAACAAAATAAAAAAATGATTGCCTCATTTTCAAGAGCTTTGCTTGAAGGCTTAAATGTAAATATGAGTGATGAAGAATTTACAGAAACTTTAGATAATACAATTAAAGAAATATATGATGCATCTGTTAAAAATAAATCATGAAAACAATAACCAACTTTACATAAAATTTGTAAAGTTGGTTTTATTGATGGTTAAAAAAACAAGAAAATGTGTTATTATAGTAGTCCTTATATAAAGGAGGGAATATAATGAATAATGTTATAAATGATTTAAAGGGGGTAACTGGTATAAATAACGAATATTTTATATTGGTTATAATATCAATAATAATTATATTATGTCTTAAAGTAATAAGTAAAATTATATGTAAAATGTATGCTTTAAATAGACATACAAGTAGAAATATATTCAAGTTTAATCAATCACTTAATGTAATAACTAACATAATTATATTTCTAAGTATATTTTTGCTTTGGGAAGGCCATTTAAAAAATGTTGTTACAATAATATCCTTTATATCTGCAGGTGCTACGATAGCTTTAAGGAAGTCATTCTTAATTTAATAGCAGGACTTTATATTAAAGTATCAAAGCCATTTGTAGTAGAAGATAGAATAGAGATAAATAATATAAAAGGGGATGTTGTTTTAATAAGTAGTATGAGTTTTAAAGTATTAGAACTTGGAGATAGACTTAATGGGGAACAAAGTAGTGGTATTATTGTAAATATACCTAATTCTAAAATATTTAGTGAAGCTTTAAAAAATTATACAACAGCATTTAAATATATTTGGTCAGAAATGATTGTAAATATTGATTTTGAAGCTGACATAGATAAAAATAAAAAAAAACTATATGAAATAGTTAATAAAAATGAAGTTATTAAATCTATACCTAAGAAAATGGATAGAGCAATAGATGAAGCATGTGGAACATATAGAATTTACTATAATAATTTAAAACCAATTATATATACAGAATATAAAGATGACCATATAGAGCTAACAATTAGATTTTTAGTACATCCTAAAAAAGAAAGAAATGTTATAAATGACTTATGGATTAATATTATTAAAGAAGCTCAGAAAGGTAATATAAATCTGTATATAAAGAAATAAATAATTAAAAAGATAGCGTTTTTTTAGTAAAAATGATAAAATTTATTTAAATTAGTTGAAAAATACTATATTTTTGGTATAATTAAAAGAGATTATTTAAGTGAGGAGGAATAATTATGGCAAAAAAAGGAAAATCGTAGTGAAGTAACTATGAGATGTTCTGTTTGTGGTTTTGAATTACGCCCAGTTAGTAAAAAATAAAAAGAATACTCCAGACCGTCTAGAATTAAATAGATACTGCCCAAAATGTAGAAAGACAGTAGCTGCTAAAGAAAAGAAATAATAGAAAAGAGGATTAAATATGGATATTAATATTAATGATATCAAAAATGGTATGACAATTATCATGGATGGTAATTTATATACTATAGTTGAATTTCAACATGTAAAACCTGGAAAAGGACCTGCTTTTGTAAGAATTAAAAGAAGAAATTTAAGAACTGGAGCAGTTACAGAAGATACATTTAATACCAATATTAAAATAACTAAAGCTCATATTGAAAAAGTTAAAGCTGGTTATTTATATGCTATGGGAGATACTTATGTATTCATGAATAATGCTACTTATGAACAAATAGAACTTCCCGCATCAGTTTTAGGGGACAATGTTAATTTCATTAAAGAAGGATTAGAAATCGATATTGATAATTATGATGGAGAAATAATTGGTATAACATTACCTGAAAAAGTTGAATACACAGTAGTAGAAACAGAACCAGCAGTTAAAGGTAATACTGCAACAAATGCAAGTAAAGATGCTAAAATTGAAACTGGTTATATAGTTAAAGTTCCTTTATTTATAAATGAAGGGGAAAAGATTATAATTTCAACTAAGGATGGAAAATATTCTGGACAACTTAAGGACTAGAAATAGTTCTTTTTTTAATATGTAGAATTAATCACGCTTTTGTGAGATAATTAAAATAAAGAATAAAAGGAGAAATTTAATGTTAGAAGTAATAAAAAGAAAAAAAAGAAATAGAAGAATTTTTATATGATGAAAAAACTAGGACATATTGCAGATTAAATAATGAAAAAACATTTATAAGAAATAGAAAAATAACTTTCACAGATTTATTATTAATAACATTGAACAATAAATCCAAAACAACTACAATGGAATTAAGAGATTATGAAATATACGCGAAGGGAAATGATAAAGTGAATTATACAGAAGAAGCATACTTAAAACAAAGAAGGCATTTAAATCCACTAGTGTTTAAAAAGGCAAATATGGTATTTACAAATAGTTTTTATAATGATAGCAATGATGCAAAAAAAAATTTAAGAATTATCTATTGATGGGGATAGATGGAATAAAACATGAAGTTCCAAACACTCCACAAAATCGTGAATATTTTGGAACTTCAATTAATCAGCATAAAAAACAACCAGCTAGAGCTAGTTCATCAACAATGTTTGATTTAGAAAATCATTTTTATGTGGATATTCAACTTCAAAAATATAATTTTAGTGAAAAATCAATGGCTAAAGCTCACATTGAAGAAGCGTTAAAAATATTAAAAAACGATGAATTTATTGTTGTACTTGATAGAAATTACATTTCACTAGAATTTTTATTGTGGTTAGATGAAAAAGAAATTAAATATGTATTTAGACTCGGAAAAGACAAATATAAAAAAGAAATTAATGCAATTAAAACGGATGATGAATTTGTAGATTTAATCCATACATATGCAAGATTACAAAATATTAGAGAAACATATCCAGAACAAGCAGAAAAATTAAAAAAACTTGAAAAAACAACTGTTAGAATAACCAAAAAAAAAAGATAAATGGTAATAAGAAAATAATTTTATTATCTAATCTTAATATGGAAGAATTTAATTCAAATGAAATTATGGAAATCTATAGTAAAAGATGGAATATAGAAAGTTCATATGATTGTATGAAAAATAAACTATGTGTTGAGTGTTTTACTGGAAACCTTCCAATAATTGTAGAGCAAGATTTATATGCTCAAATTTTAATTTACAATCAAATACAAGACATGATAAATGAAAGTAATGAAAGGATAAGAATTAAAAATCAAGATAAAAATTTAAAATTAGAATACAAAGTAAATGAAAACAAAGCAGTAGGTTTATTTAAAGAAAAGTTTATAAAAATAATATTAATACAAGATGATATAAAATCTGCATTAGAATATGATAAATTGATGGATGAAATGACTAAATATGTTTCTGCGATGAGGCCAAATAGGCCATCAAATCCTAGAAATTTTAACCGAGCCAACAAAATAAAACTAATATGAAATTAAGTTATTGAATTCTTAAGTTGTTGACATTAGCCACTGGCCCACCTTTTATAAAATATCAAGCAAACTCATAAGTAATTGGTATTAATTTTTCACTTTTTACATATTCTGCGACAAACTTATCTTTGCTTTTTACTAATAATAATACCTATAGTTGGGTTGTTTATATTGCTTTTTCTTATAACTATCAATTAAGTTCATATAAAATTCTACTTGAGCTTTATCTTCCTTCTTTAGTTCTCTAAGTTTTAATTCCATCACAACATAGCAATTAAATTCTAAATTAAAAAGGAGCATATCTATATAATAATTTTTGTTGTTAACAGTTATTTTATATTGATTTCCAACCCATGCTAAATTATCTCCAAGTTGCTTAAATACAGTGTTTAACTGGGCATATATTAGTTTTTCTAAATCACTTTCTGTTTTAACTTTATTGTCCGCAAGTTCAAGAATAATTGGATTTTTATAATTATCAGTTATAGCATTAGGTAAAGCGGGTAAGATAATATCAACTTTGTCTGGTTTATTTAATAGTCTTTCATACGAGTTATTTTTAATTTCATTAGTTAGTTCTCTTTTTGATAAATTATTTTTAATACATAAGTTAATATAATAATTTCTCTTATTTTTATCTTTGATTGGTAGTATTTTGCAAATATTTGTCCAACTTAATTTGTGGCGCACTGCGCCGCAATTTGCAAAAAGTTAAATAAAATTGCCTAAATCTTTTTAAATTTGAATAGTCATATCCTTTGCCATATTCATGAGTTAACTTTTCAGACCATTCTTTCAATAATTTGTCTCCATATTTGCTCTTTTCTTTACCGCCCTGAGCATCAACTATAAGTTTTCCAATATTCCAATATGAGTCCACAAGTTCATAATTAGCATTAGCTTCTCTGATAGCTCTTCCTATTTCTACTTTCTTTACATAATTTTTAATTTCATCATAATAATTCATATTTTCCTCCTTTTAAATTTTAATTTTTGATTGGTAAAATAGTTCAAGTAATAGTTTAACTTAATAGTTGGCCAAATGGGCCAACTATTAAAAAAAATAGGTAAAAAAAATTGTTATAACACATGGTTCAATTGGCGGCACACTGTGCCACCAATCAGAAACTTTATTTTATTAATTCATAAGTAAGTGGCATTATTTTCTCATTTCTTACAAAGTTCGCTATAAATTTATCTTGGTTTTTAGTTATTATGATACCTATAGTTGGGTTGTTACTAGCTTCTTTTACAAAACTATCAACTAAATTCATATAAAATTCAACTTGACCTTTATCTTCTTTTTTCAAGTTTCTACATTTTATTTCCACAACCACATAACAATTATATTTAATATTATAAAGTAACATATCAATAAAATAGTTCTTATTTCCATCACTTATTTTATATTGATTCCCAACCCATGTGAACCCATTACCCAGTTGCAAAAATACATAACTTAACTGCGAATAAATTAATTTTTTCTAAATCACTTTCGTTTTTTATTTCATTATCTTTTAATTTTAATAATATTGGATTTTTAAAATTATTTGCTATATTAGGTACTTTAGTTGGAACAACTATATCTATCTTATCAGGTTTATGTTCTAATCTTTCATACGAGTTACTTTTCATTTCTTGTTTTAATTCACGAACTGAAAGTTTATTTTCAATACACAAGTTAATATAATAATTTCTTTTTATTTAGGTCTACTATTGGCAAAAGTACTCTTATAACAGACCAACTCAATTGTGGACACACCGTGTCCACAATTGGAAAAAAGTTAAATAAAATTGCCTAAATCTTCTCATGTTTGAATAGTCATATCCCTTTCCATATTCTTGAGTTAATTTTTCTGACCATTCTTTCAATAATTTATCCCCATATTTACTTTTTTTCTTTTCCACCTTGAGCATCAACTATAAGTTTTCCAATATTCCAATATGAGTCCACAAGTTCATTATTAGCATTTGCTTCTCTGATAGCTCTTCCTATTTCTACTTTTTTTACATAATTTTTAATTTCATCATAATAATTCATAATTATCCCCCTCAATCTATCATTTTTTTGTTGTAAATATTCGACCAGTTCAATAGATGGACCACTAGGCCAACTATTAAAAATTGTATAGGTAAAAGAACTGTTATAGCACACAATTCAATTTGTGGCACAGTGTGCCACAAATCAAAAATTTAATTAGTACTACTTTATCAACTAAACTCAATTCTTGCCACACTGTGTAATGTCAACAACTTAAGGACTAGAAATAGTTCTTTTTTTAATATGTAGAATTAATCACGCTTTTGTGAGATAATTAAAATAAAGAATAAAAGGAGAAATTTAATGTTAGAAGTAATAAAAAAAAAAAAGAAATAGAAGAATTTTTATATGATGAAAAAACTAGGACATATTGCAGATTAAATAATGAAAAAACATTTATAAGAAATAGGAAAATAACTTTCACAGATTTATTATTAATAACATTGAACAATAAATCCAAAACAACTACAATGGAATTAAGAGATTATGAAATATACGCGAAAGGAAATGATAAAGTGAATTATACAGAAGAAGCATACTTAAAACAAAGAAGGCATTTAAATCCACTAGTGTTTTAAAAAGGCAAATATGGTATTTACAAATAGTTTTTATAATGATAGCAATGATGCAAAAAAAAAATTTAAGAATTATCTATTGATGGGGATAGATGGAATAAAACATGAAGTTCCAAACACTCCACAAAATCGTGAATATTTTGGAACTTCAATTAATCAGCATAAAAACAACCAGCTAGAGCTAGTTCATCAACAATGTTTGATTTAGAAAATCATTTTTATGTGGATATTCAACTTCAAAAATATAATTTTAGTGAAAAATCAATGGCTAAAGCTCACATTGAAGAAGCGTTAAAAATATTAAAAACGATGAATTTATTGTTGTACTTGATAGAAATTACATTTCACTAGAATTTTTATTGTGGTTAGATGAAAAAGAAATTAAATATGTATTTAGACTTGGAAAAGACAAATATAAAAAAAGAAATTAATGCAATGAAAACAGATGATGAATTTGTAGATTTAATCCATACATATGCAAGATTACAAAATATTAGAGAAACATATCCAGAACAAGCAGAAAAATTAAAAAAACTTGAAAAAACAACTGTTAGAATAACCAAAAAAAAAAGATAAATGGTAATAAGAAAATAATTTTATTATCTAATCTTAATATGAAAGAATTTAATTCAAATGAAATTATGGAAATCTATAGTAAAAGATGGAATATAGAAAGTTCATATGATTGTATGAAAAATAAACTATGTGTTGAGTGTTTTACTGGAAACCTTCCAATAATTGTAGAGCAAGATTTATATGCTCAAATTTTAATTTACAATCAAATACAAGACATGATAAATGAAAGTAATGAAAGGATAAGAATTAAAAATCAAGATAAAAATTTAAAATTAGAATACAAAGTAAATGAAAACAAAGCAGTAGGTTTATTTAAAAAAAAAGTTTATAAAAATAATATTAATACAAGATGATATGAAATCTGCATTAGAATATGATAAATTGATGGATGAAATGACTAAATATGTTTCTGCGATGAGGCCAAATAGGCCATCAAATCCTAGAAATTTTAACCAAGCCAACAAAAATAAAACTAATATGAAATTAAGTTATTGAATTCTTAAGTTGTTGACATTACACACTGTGGCAAGAATTGGAAAAGTAAGATAAAATTGGCGAAATCTAGATAAATTTGTATAATTATAGCCTTACCATATTCTTTTGATAATGTATCTACCCAATTCTTTATTAGTTCATTTCCCTCTAATAATAATTCATAATTATCCCCCTTATACAATACTTATTTATACTTCCCTTAAAACTATATAAAAATATTTTATCATTTTAATGCTTTAAAAACAAGCTTTTTTAATAAAAAGAAGTAGAAAATTATTTTAATTTTCTACTTCTATTATGAATAAAGTTTGTATAATCTTGGGTCTTATTTGCATCTAATAATTCTAACTTTTCAAGTTCATGAAAATATTCTTCACATGATAACTCTCCACTCAAATTAATTATTTTATTTACTAGATAAAAAGCTTTATCTCTATCTGTTTTATAAATCATAAATAGGTTAGTGGCTACTAGAAAAGCAAACACATAAATATAATCTCTGCCAGGTCTTAAAAACATAATATTAGAAATATCATCTTTACTTAAATTTTCCACTAAAGCATCAATATTACTTCTAAGTTGTAATCTATTTTCATATTTAGTAATACCAATAGCATTTAATAAAACAAATTCATTATTTAAATTTTTAGCATTTTCTAAATGTTCATCTAATGTTGAATAACTGGTTATTATCGCAGGTCTTGTAAATTTTCCTTTTACAAAATATTCATTACATATAAGTTCAAAGAAAATGCTTATTATTTCCACATAAACATTTAAATCTCGAAATAAACTATTATGAAAATTTATATTAAACTCTATAGCATGACCAAATTCATGAGCAAAAGTATTTAAATCTTCAAAAGAATATCTTTTAAATACTTGAATATATGTTTTTCTAAAATATTCTAAGTAAATTGTTTCACCAGTAAAACTTACTTCTAGATTATCTAAAAAATGAATATTCTTTTTGTTTTCTCTATATATCTTACAAAATAGTTCATAAATTTCTTTCGTAGTACCATTTTTAAAGAATTCATGAAGTAAATCTAATATATCTTTTTTAGAAAGTATTGTTTCATCACTAGAAAAACTTGGTATATAATCGTTATTTATATTAGCAATATTTTTTATATAAGGCCATATAAATTTTGTTTTAGTAAGTTCCAAATAATCCTCTTCAAGAAGTATTTCTATTTCACCTGGCACACGTTCTTTAGATAGACATATTTCAATTATTTTCATAGTATTATATATTTTTTCTTTTTCTTTTTCATTATCTGCAGTTCTATATAGCTTTTGAAGTATATTATATTTATCTTTAAGTTCTTTTTTATACCAGTTATATTCCATGATAATCCCTCGTTTAGTGGTTATGATAACATATTTTTTGTAAATATTAAAGAAAAATCTTTATATTATTTAAAAAAAATGTTATACTTATTAAAGAATAGGTGATATATTATGAAGAAAATAGATAAACGTAAAATATTTTTAGTAATTATAATTATATTAATATTAATAGTTATAGCTTTATTTATTGGCAAATTTACATTTTCTTATTTAGCACCAGATATATCTGAAGATATAAATAGTAAAGGTGAAGTAACAGCAAGTGGGGATACAATTGTATTTAGTAATGGAAAAGCTTTAACACTTTCAGCCACAACAGATAATTTTACAACTGGTGGTACTAATTTAACAAGTACAACTAATCCAACAGCTAAGTTAGTGGCATCAAGTAAAACAAATAAAGCAGATTCAACATATTATGTCGGAGTTTATATTAAAAATAATACTTATACATATTCAACAACAGCTAAAACACCTGAAATAATTTTAACAATTAAAGATGAAAAAAGGTAATAATGTTACTTCAGTAGAAGGGCTAACATACACAACTTCTGGAGGAGTATCGGGTTTTGATGTAACTGATAAAACAGGACTATTTAATATTAAAACTGACTATCCAATAACAACAACATCATCAACAACAGGTACAACACATACATGGACATTTACTTTAACATTCATCAATTTATCAACAGATCAATCAGTTAATGAAAATGCAAATATGAATATAGATGTATATTTACAAAAAATGCAATTCCATCAACTCTAGCAGATGTGTGTAGTGGGGGAGAAACGCTTGCAAGCTGTGTAACTACATTAAAACAAAAAGATACATTAGGATTATCAAATATCTATTATCATGATAGTAGTCTCACAAATGGAGCAGGAGATGGCTCATATAGATATGCTGGAGGAGATTATGTCTTAACAGAAGCAGGAAAAGCAACCGGAGCAACGATGATGATAGGATATGATAATACAGTAACAACAGCATTAATAGATTTTTATTGTAATGGAACAAAACAATTTGTGAGTTATACTTGTAGTGCATCACAAACACATTATTATTTAATAAAGGAGACACAACACAATATCAAACATATAAAGAAACATTAAATAAAGCAGTAGAAAAAGGATTTTTAACAAAAGATAATATAAAGAACTTTGTATGTTTTGGAACAAATGCAAGTCCATGTCCAACAGAAAATCTATATAGAATAATCGGAGTATTTGGAAATAATGTAAAACTAATTAAATGGGATTATGCAAAGTCAAGTTTACTCGGAACAGATGGAGATTTTTTCACAAGAATATTCATATTACTTTAGTGGAGAACAAGGAGAAAGTCCATCAAGTAATTCGCTATATTACTGGAATAACTCAACACAAAAAGAACACATGGAGTGAAAGTAATTTAAATAAAGTGAATTTAAATACAAATTTCATCAATAACATAGGAACAGAGTGGGCCAATAAAATAGCTGACACAACATGGAAAGTCGGAGGAAATACATGGGCAAATATAGGAACATCACCAATGTATACGGTGTATGAAAATGAAATAGTAAATCCAGTAACAACAAATACAACAGATAATGCAACAGAATACACAGCAAAAATAGGACTAATGTATGTATCAGATTATGGATATGCAGCGAGTCCAAGTTCCTGGACATTAGCTGGATATAATTCTTATTATACAAAATCTTATGCATCAGCTAAGGGAGAAACTTGGCTATACGGAGCAGGCTTTGATTGGACTATTTCCCGTAATGCGGACTATTCGGACTATGCGTTCGGTGTGAACTTCGATGGTAGCGTGAACTACGTCAATGTGAGCATCTTCAGTGCGGTGCGGCCGTCCTTCAATCTTGAGTCTTCCATAACCTATTTATCAGGGAGCGGCAGTGCCAGCGACCCGATGGTAATAAACTAGTACTTTAGGACATGCTTGTCTAGCGCGTCCGCGTGCTAGGCAAGCCGCGACAAACTGAAGTAGTGGCAAGAAAAATGCAGAAAACTAGGGTAGAACAAAAAGGCTACCACTGCTGCAGTTTGTGCAGGCGGAGAAGCGCCAGCAAAAGTTATCAACAAAATATACATTTTACTTGTATTACAAATAAATATGTGTTAAAATAATCAGAAATCGATGAAGAAAGACAAGGTTAATAAATAGTTTTCTTTATAGAGAGTTAGTGGATGGTGAAAACTAACAGATGCGTTATTAATTACTACTTTCTAAGAGGGCTAATAAGCTCCGGTTAAAAGCCGTTATCAAAATTAAGTTAATAAAAGGATGGTACCGTCAGAAAATGACTCCTTGCACACCATCCTTTTTTATTATAAAGAAAAGAAGGAAGAAAAAATGATAAATATTAAAGAAGATGCAAAATTAAGTGTCATGAACCATTCATGTGCACACCTTTTAGCGCAAGCCGTTAAACATTTATATCCAGAAGCTAAGTTTTGGGTTGGACCAGTAGTTGAAGAAGGTTTCTATTATGATATAGACCTAGGTGGTAAAACTTTAAATGAAGAAGATTTACCAGTAATTGAAAAAGAAATGAAACTAGCTAAAGATGGAAAAAGAATAGTTAGACATGAAATAAGTAAAAAAGAAGCTTTAGATATGTTTAAAGATGACCCATACAAAGTAGATTTATTATCTAGAATGGATGAAGATGAACAAGTAATTTCATGTTATACTCAAGTAGACTTTACTGACCTATGTCGTGGACCACATGTAGATACTGTTAAAGAACTTAAGAATTTTAAGTTACTTAAAGTAAGTGGTGCTTACTGGAAAAATGATGCTAAAAATCATATGCTTCAAAGAATATATGGTGTATGTTTTGATACACCAGAAGCTCTTGAAGCTCATCTTAAAAGAACTCGAAGAAGCTAAAGAAAGAGATCATAGAAAAATAGGTAAAGACTTAGGAATATTTATGATGTCTGATTTAGTTGGAAAAGGACTACCTATGTGGCTTCCAAATGGTTATACTTTATGGAGAACACTTCAAAATTACATAACTGATAAAGAAATAAAGTATGGATATAAACATGTTCATACACCAGATCTAGGTAGTGTAGAGCTTTATAAAACAAGTGGACACTGGGATCATTATAAAGATGATATGTTCCCAGCAATGGAAATGGATAATGAAGCTTATGTTTTAAGACCTATGAATTGTCCACATCACATGGTAATGTATAAGAATTTCTTACATTCATATAAAGATTTGCCAGTTAGAATTGCTGAAATAGCTAATGACTTTAGATATGAAGCTGCTGGTGCTGTTAAAGGTATTGAAAGAGCAAGATGTTTTACTCAAAATGACTCACATATTTTTGCAACACCAGAACAAATTGAAAGTGAATTTAAAGGTGTTCTTGACTTAATAATGGATGTTTATAAAGATTTTGGTTTTAAAAATTATAAGTGTCGTTTATCACTAAGAGATCCAGAAGATAAAAAAAAATATTTCCAAGATGATGATATGTGGGATAATGCTGAAGAATCTTTAAGAAAAGTTCTTAATGATATTGGCATAGATTATGTTGAAGCTAAAGGTGAAGCAGCATTCTATGGACCAAAATTAGATATATTAATTAAACCAGCTGTTGGTAATGAAGTAGCTCTTTCAACTATTCAACTTGATTTTCTACTTCCAAGAAGATTTGAACTATATTATATAGATGAAAAAGGTGAAAAGAAAACTCCAGTTGTAATACATAGAGCAATACTAGGTTCAATTGATAGATTTATAGCACTATTACTAGAAGAAACAAAAGGAGCACTACCACTTTGGCTTGCTCCAGTTAGTATAAATGTTATTCCTGTTAATAATGAATATCATTTAGATTATGCAAGAGAAATATATAAGATGCTACTTGATAGAGACTATAGAGTAGAAATTGATGAAAGAGATGAGAAACTTTCATATAAAATGAGAGAAAGTCAAATTAAAAAAAAATACCTATTACTTTTAATATTAGGCCAAAAAAAGAAGTAGATAATAAAGAAATAAGTTTTAGATTATTTGGAAGTAGTGAAACTACAACAATGAGTCAAAAAAGACTTTATGGACTACATTAATGATTTAAAAGTAAATAGAAAATAAATAATACTAAAAGCAGTATGTTTAAAATCATACTGCTTTTTAGTATTTCTTGGCATTATAATTTGCATAATATATAAATTATCTAACAAAAAGCATTTAAATCAACGGGGTTGTTTTAGATACTACACACTTTAACTGGTAGCATCCAATCTCGCGAAAAACTGGATGTTCCTTTTATTATATGCAAATTACTTTGCTAAATACATAATAACATAAATTTATTAATTTGTAAATACTTTAATTATAAAAAGTTGCTAACAACAATCAAGTATATACATGTATATACTTGATTTTAATAAAAATAATAAAGTTAATAAAAGTAGCTTAATTTACTTGATTTTAAAATTGCGATATTGTATAATTGTCTTATGGAACAATTTCGATTGTTGGGTGTTAGCCTCTTTAATTTTTTTTAATGTAAGGAGGAATGTCTATGAAAATAAACTTTTATATTAAAGCTTTTTGGAGTACATTACATTTGATTTAATACTAGTAATTATATTAATTCTAGTATTAAAAAAATAACGCCCAATCAAGCAGATTGGGTTAAGCAAATAATGGCTAACACTCAACACGCAAAATCGAATGTTCCATTTTTTTATTATATGCAAATTGTCTTTGCTAAATACATAATAACATAAATGTGGCTATTTGTCAAACTTGATTTTCGAAATAAATTAATATATAATAACAACCTGTGGTGAAAAGTATGGAATATGAAAATAAAGAGTTATGTAGTAAATGTGGGGGAAGGTGCTGCAAAAAAGGTGGTTGTGATTACTATGTAAGTGATTTTAAAAGTATTGATAAAAATACAATACTTAAAGTTTTAGAAACTGGAAATGTATCTATTGTATCTGCTTTTAAATATGAAATATTAACAAATGGTAAAAAAGTCGTAGTACCAATTCTTTATCTAAGAGCTAGAAATGAAGGCAAGAAAGTAATAGATTTATTTTCAATGAAAAAAGATGCTCAATGCTAACAAGTACAGGATGCTCATATAACTTAGAACAAAGACCTGGGGGGTGGAGTAAATCTAATACCTAATGAAAAAGGCTGTAAACCATTAAATAATCCTTTGGATGAACTAAAAAAATGGTATCCATATCAAAACTTACTTGCTAAAATTGTTAAAAGATATACTGGCAAAACGGTTGATATGGTTTTAAAAAGTGATATTGAAGAAGTATTTTACGAAGTTTTAAGTGAAAATTTTGATGGTGTTGATAAATTAGAAATAGTTGATATTTTAGAGTGTCTACCCGATTTAGTAGAGTGTTATCCGGAAGAATATATTAAAGCTAAAAATAGAAAAAAATAATGAAATTAAACTCGTTAGAAATAAGTGAATTTGCATTTTTTTTAAAAATGTGATATAATGTTGCTAACTTGAGGGGGTTATAATATGGAATTTAGGAATTTAGACCAAGAAAAGGCTTTCATGAAAAAAAGAAGCCAAGAGACTTGAAATTACTCACATGGCTGCTTATACAACATATTATGCTCGAAAATTACTTGAAAAATTAGCCTTAATAAACAATGGAGATTTAGTAGTTAAGGGAAGTTTTAGTCAGTATGTACATCTAGGAACACTATCAAGACCAGTTTTAGATATTGATTTATCTTCTACATTATCACACCAAGTACCGCTTGAAATTTTATTCTCAGCGATATATGATACATTTTCAGATAAAGTGTCATTTGATTTAGCAACAGTGCCAAAACAAACTAAAAATGGTGTATATAAGTTACCTGTCATAGCCAAAGTTAAATATGAAGAAGCAAAAGAAATGATAGTTCCAGTACCAATTGATTTTAAAGAAAACAATAAAGTTATATTTGAAACACAGTTTAAAGCAGTTGAACCATTATTTGAAGGGGACCAAAAGTTTTATATAAATACACCATCTTTTGAAGAACATATTGCTGAAAAACTTTATATAATTGCTCATAATACAAGAGAAGATGTTCCGAATACTAGAGTAAAAGATTTTTATGATATCTATAATTTGTTTGGAAAAGATTATGATGCAGATAAATTTAGTTTATATTTTGAAACTATGGTTTTAATGTATGGAATGCATCTTGAAGATGTAAATACAGACTTTTTAAATAAAGAATTTGTTAAAAGACATGAAACTCTTTGGGAACTTATGAAGAAAAAATATCAATTCGTAGACAAATCACTTGATTTAAGTGAAGCAGTATTCTATACCAAAGCAGTATTAAGTGAACAAGTTCAAAAAATAAGAAGTGGAGAGTTTAAAAAATCAAGCTTATGCTTTAGTAAGAAAAAATCTAATTAGACACTATAGGTGTCTTTTTCTCTTGCAGTTTTAAACAAAAATATGTATAATTTAGATGTGGTATTTATGAAGAAAAAAAGTAATAAAAATAATTTATTAAGTTTTAGAAAATATTTATGTATATTTATAGTAATATTAAGTGCGATTGTAAGTGGTTTAGTATATTTTATTAATGTGTTTCCTCTTGAATATTTTCTTGTATTTATAAGTTTAATAATTATAATTGATTTAATAGTTATCTATCTTATTTTAAGTAAAGGACATATTAAAAATGTTATTGGTGGTTTTTTAGCCCTTATACTTATAGTGATTATGACTTTGGGTATTAATTATGGGCTTAATACAATGGATTTTTTAAAGTCTTTTGGTTTTAGTGATTATAAAACAGAAAGTTATAGTGTACTGGTACTAAGTTCAAGTAAGTTTAAATCAGTTAGTGATTTGAAAAATAAAACTATTGGTTATTTATCTAAAGATAATAACGAAGGATTAAGTAAAGTAGTAGATAAAATAAAAAAGAAAAATTAATTATAAAGAAAAAATCGAAGAAGATGTTGATAGCTTAATAACAAGTTTAATTAATGAAAAAGTGGATGCTATAGTAATTGATGATGCAAGACTAGATATATTAAAAGAAGAAAAAATAATGAAGAGTATAATTTACTTAAGAAAATAGGAAGCTACAGCATAGATGTTAAAAGTGAAAAGATAGGTAAAGAAGTAGATGTTACAAATAGTTCATTTAATATATATGTCTCAGGTATAGATACTTATGGAAGCATAAATAAAGTATCTAGAAGTGATGTTAATATTTTAATCACAGTTAATCCAGTTACAAAAGAAATATTACTTACTAATATTCCTAGAGATTATTATGTAAAATTACATAAAAATGGGGAGTATGATAAACTTACTCATGCAGGAATATATGGTATAGATGAAAGTATTAATACTCTTGAAGATTTATTTGATACTAAAATAAATTACTATGTTAAAGTTAATTTTACATCTCTAGTAGATATCGTAGATTCCTTAGATGGAATAACAGTTAATTCTCCATACAGTTTTGTATCTCAAGATGGTTATTCATATAAAAAAGGTGAAAATATACTTGATGGTAAAAAGGCTTTATCATTTGCTAGAGAAAGAAAGTCCTTTAAAAAGAAGGAGACAGAACTAGAGGGGAAAAATCAACAAAGAGTTCTTACTGCTGTAATAAATAAAGCGATGAGTCCCAAAATTATAACTAATTATACAAATTTACTTACATCATTAAAAGGCAAATTTGTAACAAATATAAGCGATGAAGATATAACTAAATTAATAAAGATGCAACTTAAAAATAATAGTTCATGGACTATAAAGTCAATTAGTGTAAATGGAACGGATGCCATGGATTATGTATATAGTTATAATAAAAACAAAACTTTATGTTATGAAACCGGACTATGAAACAGTTAATAATGCTAAAGAGCAAATTAAAAAGTGCAAGATAAAAAAAATCAATCTATTTATGAAAAATAGATTGATTTTTTTTGGAAAATATTATATACTGGATAAGTAAAATAGGGATGTGTAAAAATGAAAGATAAAAATAAAAGACAAGCAATAATTCTATGCATAGTTGGGGTTTTAACAGTTGGTGCAACATTTGCATACTTTAAAGCACAAGGAGGAGCTGGAGGCTCTTCAGATGTTAATGTAATAACAGCAACAACTGATTTATTAACATTTAAAATTGATAAAGCAATTAACATTGGTATTACTCAAAATGAATTAAAAAAAGGTGGCACTGATGTTAGTGATTCAACCGGAGCACATGCAACACTCACTGCTAGTAATTCAAAAAATGTTGAAAAAACGACAAGAAGTTATAACATATATTTTGTTATTGATACAAATGATTTTGAATATACAACACAGGATGGCACACCAGAGTTATATTTAAATGTAACTGATCCAAATGGCAATAAACTTGAAAATATTACTGGACTAGTTCACTATGAAAAAGGTTTTGATATTACAACAAGAACAGGTGGATTTTTATTAGTGCCAGATTATGATATCGAAGCAACACGTGGAAATACAATTACTCAAGATTGGAAGGTTGAAGTTACATTTGCTAATCTTGATACTGATCAATCTAAGAATATGGGTAAAAGCCTGTCAGGTAAATTATACGTAACTAAAGACAAAATGAGTAGTTATGAACTAACTAAAATAACCAATATTCTAACTCAAACAACATATAATTCAATAAACGCAGTTTTAAATATCGAAGAAGGTTCATCAGCAGCAGAAAAATATTATTATGCAGCAGAAAAAAACAAATAAAACAATTGGTTATGTAAGTAATAAATATTATTCAAAAGATTAAGCAATGTTGGAGATTTAAAATTTGTAGAATCTAGTGAAGGCAATTACAAATTTACAAATTTAGATGAAAAAAAGCACATATAAGATCTATAGTTATCTTGTTGATAAGAATGGGATCAAATCAAACCTGTACGAAACAGAAGTAACAACGGATGAGTATATTGTTCCCAAAATTATAGGATTAAACCATACTGAAACACTAAATAGTATTAAATTAGATGTAACAGCAGAAGGTGGAACTAATGAAGTTGCTAAATATTATTATTCAAAAGATAATGGTGCCACATATGAAGAAAGTACATCAAATAGTTATACATTTGACAATTTGAATGATACAACAGAATATAAAATTAAAATAAAAGTTGAAGACACACTAGGCAGAATATCAACAGAATATACAAAAGCTATAACAACTACAGCATATATATTACCATCAGTTACAAAAGTAGATTCAATAGCAACATATAAAACTATAAAACTAACAGTAGATGCTCTCGGAGGGTCATATAATGTTAATAAGTATTATTATTCCATAAATGATTCAGAATTCAAAGAGGGACAAAACACTTATACATATGATAATTTAACTGAAAAAACAACATATAAAATAAAATAAAAGTAAATGATACTCAAAACAGAGTTTCAAACATATATGAAACAGAAGTAACTACAAGTGAATATAAAATGCCAGTAGTAGAGAATGTAACAACAAGTAGTAAAGATACAAGTATAACAATAAATGTTAATGCTAAAAATGGAGATGGGACAGTAAATAAATATTATTATTCAAAAGATAATGGTTCAAATTATGTAGAAAGTACATCTAGTAATTATACATTTACAGGATTAACAGCAAATACAACATTTTATTTAAAAGTAAAAGTGAAGGATGATAATAATAGAATAAGTAGTGAATATGCAAAGACAGCAAAAACAGATTTTGCAAAACCAGTAATAAATAATGTGGTAGTATCCGATAATAAACCTACAGAAGTACAAATAACTACAAATGCAGTAGCAGGAAGTAATGCTATAACTAATTATTATTATTCAATTAATAATGGTAGCTATACATCATCTACCTCAAATAAATATACATTTACAGGATTAACAGGCAATACAACATATACAATAAGAGTGTATGCTGTAGATTCGGTAAATTATAAGTCTGATGTCTTTACGTATAATGTGACAACATATAAAAATGCAAATGATATAATTCTTGCCAATAAATCATTTGGTTATAGAGGATCCTTAAGTGATACATATAGTGTAACTACAACAAATACTCTGTTCAAAACAAATGATTCAGAAGGAACAAGTTATTACTATGCAGGTAATCCAACCGATAATTATGTGTATTTCGCAGGTTATTACTGGAGAATAGTTAGAGTAAATGGCGATGGATCAATTAGATTAATTTATAACGGTACAAGTACTGAAAAATCCAGTGCAAATTCTACAATTGGAACAGGTGCTTGGAATACAAATAAAACTATTACAGATGACAATGCAGGTATAGGGTATATGTATGGTACAGCCGGAAAATGGAGTGATTTAGGAAGAGCAGGTAATACATGGAATGCAACGATTGATACATCAGAAACTTATAAGTATTCAACTAGTTACACTTTTGATCCTGTTACGGGATATTATACGTTAGCGGGAAGTGTTTATACAGGAACATATGGTTATAGTATGGTTGGTAGATATACATGTTTTGAAAATACAACTTCATGTAGATGGTTAAGATATGTTAATTCATATGTTAGTTCTACAAAAGCAAGTATAACAGGTTTTGATAAAGGCGATTATGGTAACATAACATCTACAAGTGTTACACATGCTAATAATAATAATAGTGCTGTAAAAACTCAACTAGACAGTTGGTATCAAACAAACATAGAAAATAAAGGATATAGTAAATATATTGATACTAATGCTGGATTTTGTAATGATCGTACACCATCTAGTAGCAGAGAAACAATTGATTATAAAGGTGGCTACGGAAAATTTGAAACTTATTATGCACCACAAGTTAGAAATAGTGAAAATAATGAAGTTTTAACATGTTCACAGACAAATGATTATTTTACTCCAACTACAAGTAGCTATGGGAATAAAAAAATTAACAAAATCAATTGAATGATAACATTAGATGAAATCATTTATGCCGGAGAAAATGGCTCATACTTATTTAACACAGAAGATGATACTTATTATTGGACGATGTCACCAGCAAATTTTAAAAGATATAGTTCTTTTACAGGTTATATGTATTGTTTTGGTAATGGAATATTGTATGCAGCTACTGGAGTTAGTACAATAAATATTAGGCCTGTAATTAATATAAGTAAAAATGTAAAATTAAGTGGTTTAGGAACAATAAGTAATCCATACACAATTAGTTAACTTAGGTATAGTTAAATAAAAAAATACAAGATAACAAATAATCATTTAAGATTATTAAGTTCATCTTGTATTTTTTTTATAGCATCAATTAAAAATTCAACTTCACCTCTTTGGTTTTGATTACTTTTTTTCTGCTCATTATCAGTAAATGGTCCTCCATGTCCTGTTTTATATTTTTTAGAGTTTATATTAATATTATTATTTTCTATTCTAGATTCTATCAATTGTTGCTGAGCTGCATGAGTTAAAATGTATTGACCTACGAGTATAAGCCAGTTACCTATAGAATTTTGTTCATTAGCATTATAATCTCCGATGCAAGCAAAACCAACTGCAACAGCAATTAAAGAAAATGTATGAGGATTAGTATTCGGAGGAAAATTAGTATTATGCATAACATTCCCCTTAACATAAGTTTATGAATATTTGCAATTTTCCATGAAATAATATATAATTATAACTAGGTGATGCAAATTATGCAAATTGAAAGTGTGAATGAACCAATTATTGCTGTAAGAAGAAGTCAGTATCCAGAAGATAAAAAGTCAGAGTTTTTACTTGTGGGTAGAAGTAATGTTGGTAAGAGTAGTTTTATAAATACTTTGATAGAAAGAAAGAACTTTTGCCAGAACAAGTTCTAAACCAGGAAAAACACAAACACTTAATTTTTATAAAGTTAATGATGCATTTTATTTAGTTGATGTACCTGGTTATGGTTATGCAAGTGTTAGTAAAGATACTCAAAAAGAAGTTTGGTTTAATGATTGAAGAATATTTAAAAGAAAGACCAAACTTAAAACATGTATTTATGCTTATTGATTATAGACATAAGCCAACTGAGGATGATTGCTTAATGTATGAATTTTTAAAATATTATAATCTTGATATAACAATAGTTGCAACTAAATACGATAAAGTAAGCAAAAAATAATAGAATTAAACAAGATAAAATAATTAAAGATACTTTGAAATTTGAAGATGATGAATTTATTACATTTTCAACAGTTACTAAAAAAGGAAGAACTGAAATACTTAGTATAATTGAGGGAAAAATATGAAAAAAATGGGTTTACGTTAATAGAAATACTAGCAGTTATAGTAATACTTAGTATAGTAGCATCTTTAGTTACAATAAATGTTATGAAAATTAGAAATGATTCATTTGAAGATTTGTTAGAAACAAAAATACAAAATCTAGAATCAGCAGCAATTGTATATGGTCAAGAAAATCCAGATAAATTAACTGATGAATGTATTGTTGATGAATATAAGTCTGATAGTTGCACAGTAGTTACAGTTAAAGAATTAATTGATGGTAAATATTTTAATTCAACAGAAACAAATGAAAGTGGACAAAAAGATTTAATAAATAATGTAACAAATAAAAGCATGAAAGATGACAAAATACAAATATATCGTAAAAAAATAATAGTATATATGCAAAATATTTAGAAAACAACGTAAGTGAGAGTTAGGAGGTTTTAATATGCAAACAGTATGTTTAGTTGGTAAACCTAATGTAGGAAAAAGTAGCATATTTAATAGATTAATTAAAGAAAATAAGTCTATAATTATGGATACACCGGGGGTTACAAGAGATAGAATTTATGGAAGAGTAAACCACAATGATAAAAGTTTTTATTTAATTGATACAGGTGGTATATCACTTGGTGAAGATGACTTTGCTAAAGATATTTTAGTTCAAGCAACACTTGCAATAGATGAAGCAGATTTAGTTTTTATTTGTTGTTGATGGTAATGATGACCCAGATGCATCAGATAAAAAGTGGCAGAAATACTTCATAAAAGTAGTAAAAAAGTAATCGTAGTTGTAAATAAAATAGATAACGATAAGAAAAAAAGAAAATTTATATAATTATTATGAGCTTGGCTTTAGTGACTTAGTGGCAGTTAGTGCATCTCATAATATAGGTTTTGATGGACTTCTTAACACTATAACTAGTGATTTACCTGAAGAAGTGAAAGAGGAAGATACTTCCTTAAATTTTGTATAATAGGTAGACCAAATGTAGGAAAAAAGTAGTTTAATTAATGCCATATTAAATGAAGAAAGAGCTATTGTAAGTGATGTGGCAGGTACAACTAGAGATGCAGTTGATACTAAATTTAAATACAATCATGAGGACATAACTGTAATTGATACTGCTGGAATGCGTAAAAAAGGTAAAATTTATGAAAGTGTTGAAAAATATAGTTTAATTAGAAGCCTTAAAGCAATTGATAGAAGTGATGTATGTGTTTTAGTAATTGATGCATCAACTGGTATTATTGAGCATGATAAACATATTGCATCTTATGCTTTAGATGCTGGTAAAGGCATAGTTATATGTGTAAATAAGTGGGATACAATAAATAATCCAGATAGTGATATAAGAAAATGGAAAGAAGATATAAAAAATGAGTTTCAATTTATACCTTATGCTCACACAGTATTTTTAAGTGCTAAGACTAAAAAAGATTATCAGGACTTATGCCTGAGGTAATAAATGCTTACAATAATAACAGAAAAGAAGTAAAAACATCTCTTTTAAATAACATTATAATGGAAGCAGTAAGCATGCATGAACCTCCATCATATAAAGGCAAAAGACTTAAAATATATTTTGTAAGTCAAACGGGAACGTGTCCACCAAAATTTACATTTTCTGTAAATAATAAAGGATTAGTTCATTTTAGTTATGAAAGATATTTAGAAAATCAAATCAGAAATAATATAGACTTTGATGGAACTCCAATAATGCTACAATTTAAAAATAAAAGCGAAAAGTAATTGATAGAAATTAAGTTTTCTATCTTTTTTTTTCTAAAATTTAAAAAATTGAGACCTTCGACACAATTCGACATTTAATTTAAAATAAATATGTTAAGATAGAACTTGTTTTTATCCAAATGAAATATTAGTATTTGGTAAAAAGAGCGAAGGGAGTAAAAATATGAATTATTATAATGAGATAAAAACAGAAATACTGAATAATGAAATAACTAAAAGGGTAAAGGATTATTCAAAAAACAAGAGTGACTTAACAACCTATTATAATGTAGGTAAACTTTTAAGTGAAGCTGGTAAACATTATGGCGAAGGGATTATTAAAGAATATTCAGAAAAGTTGAGTAATGATTTAAAGAAAAAATATAGTACAAGGCTTTTTATATAAAATGTTAAGGTTTTATAATTATTGTGATTTAGAGATTTTGCCGACAATGTCGGCAAAATTAACATGGAGTCATTTTGATGAATTATTATCTATTAGTAACAAAAACATAATTAACTATTATATAAAGGTATGTGAGAATAACAATTTATCTGTTAGACAACTTCGTAAACGTATTAAAAATAAAGAATATGAAAGATTAGATGAACAAACAAAATTAAAATTAATTAAGAAGGAAAAACTAGAAGTTCAAGATGCAATAAAAAAATCCAATAATAATTAGTAATAAGTCCAATTATGAAATAGTGTCAGAAAAAGTATTGCAGAAACTTATTCTTGAAGATATACCAGCATTTTTAGATGAATTAGGTAATGGATTTACATTTGGAAGAAAATGAATACAAAATTAAGGTTGGTAATAACTATAATTACATTGATTTGCTTTTATATAACATTGAGTTCAATTGTTATGTAGTTGTAGAGTTAAAAGTAACAGAACTTAAAAAAGAACATATAGGTCAAATAGAAGCATACATGAACTACATTAATAAAAACTTAAGAAAGCAGGCTCAAGATAAAACAATAGGTATAATTTTGTGTAAGAAAGATAATAAATTTATTATGGAATATTGTAGTGATGAAAGGATAAAGATAAGAGAATGTGAATTATCAATATAATTATGCATTAACACCTAAAATTAAAGATATTGTAGATAACTTTTTTTACAAATTATTAAAGTAATATTGCAATGTTTTTTTTTTATTTGATATAATTTATAAAGAATAAGGTTAGGTGAGGCTGATTGTGAGCTTAAGTGTTATAAATAAATATATAACAAAGAAAGAAAAAGGATTTGCTTTCTTATGCGAAGATACTAGAGTCATTAATTAGTATTGAAAATAATAAAATGTGGCAAAAACAAGAAAGAATTTAGTGCTTTTGCTAAAGAAATAATTGAAATATATTCTGAAAAGTATTATTTTCAAAACAACATTCATAAAGAAAATCCAATTGAATATTCAAATGATAATATAAACTTTGTTTTAAAATCAATAATTGAGTATTGTAGACTACATGATAAGATGGAAATGTTAAGAAGTTGGAAAAATGAAACTTTCCTATTATCAGTTATTATATGTACAGCTTGTTATGTAGATTTTGCAAGTAATGTAGTAGATGGAGATATCCAAGACACTAAAAAATAAATTTAAATATTTGCTTAGTTATTTAAGAAAGACAAAAATACTTGAAGTAAAGGATAACAAATATTTTATAAATGATTTATTTGATGAAGTAAAGAAAAATGCAAGTGAAGATAAAAAGATACTAGAGTATTTAGATAGTGATGATTTTAGAAATGAATATAAAATGATAAGTAATAATCCGGTTTATTACGAAGTGCTATTTAGTTATGAAGTACCAGGATTAAAAAGAATTTGATGAAACTTTAACTAAAGGTGTTTTAAAAAAATATGATGCTAAAATTAGAGAAATATCTTATGATTTACTAGAAGTACATTTACTTAAAGAATTAATCAGCAACATGGAAATGGATAAATACCTAATTAGAATAAACAAAGATATGAAAAAAGCTAGTCTAGTTAAGTTCTTTGATAATGAATATTTGAAAGAATTTATAAAAATACTAGTTCCTGATAAAGAAATAGAGTATCAAAATATTATAAATGATTATAAAGAAATAGGTATGAATTTTATTTATGAAATGGACATAGATGAAGAAATAGAACCAACAAGTTTAGTAAATGATATGCAGCTTTTAGTATCAAAAGAATTTGTTAAAAAATAATGCAAATAATCAAATGAGTTTTGAAAAAATGAACGTAAAACTAGTTGTAAAGAATAAGGAGGAATAAAGATGAGTGTGTATGGAGAATTTTTTTACAAAGTTTATGGAACCTCTTTTTTGAAGGTTTTGTAAGTATATTTAAAGGGTTAGGTCAAGGGTTATTTCAAATGTTTAACATTATGAACTATATCACAGTTATAAGTGATTATAAGAAAGATTTAACCGGAGTAGGTCTAGTAATAATGATTTTTTCAATTATTTTCTTAGTAGCAATATTTGCTTTAATAGTATTCTAATTTATAAATCAATTAGAGTTTATGTAAGATACAGAAGAAATGTTAAAAAAAGATATGTTAATTGATGAAATAGATTCACTTAATAACGAAATATTTAAGTTAAAAAGACAAAATGCTAAATTCAGTGAACTTACTAATGAAAATGGTGAAATTGAATATAATGAAGATGGAACGCCTAAAAATGAATTAAAAGAAGGTGAAAGCAGATTCTTTAAACTTAGCAATGTAGATAAAAAATATGAAAACATAGTTCCAGAAGTAATAAATAATACTTTTACTCTTGAAGAGTTCTGTAACATGTTTAGAAATTATTCAGCATCTAAATTACATTTATACTATGATATTAATTTAATTAGATTATTTATTGCATCATTTGCATCAAATAAGTTAATTATACTTGAAGGTATATCTGGTACAGGTAAAACCTCACTAGCATATGCATTTGGATCATTTATTGACAATGAAACAACTGTTGCATCAGTTCAACCATCTTGGAGGGACAGAACAGAATTATTTGGATACTTCAATGAGTTTACAAAAAAATTCAATGAAACAGAAATTCTAGAAAAAATGTATGAAGCACAATATAACGATGAAGTTTATATAACACTTTTAGATGAAATGAACATTTCTCGTGTAGAATACTATTTTGCAGAAATGTTATCTATTTTGGAACTTCCAAATAAAAAAGACTGGGTTGTAGAACTTGTTCCAAACGTATGGCCTGGGGACCCTAAGAAACTAGATAATGGAAAATTAAAAATTCCAGAAAACATGTGGTATATTGGTACAATCAATAACGATGACTCAACATTTATGATAACTGATAAAGTTTATGATAGAGCAATGCCAATAGCTATTGATGACAAATGTGAAGTATTTGAAGCTCCTGATACAGATAGAATTAAGACAAGTTATAAATATTTAGATAGTTTATTTGAAAAATCAAGTAATGAACATCGAGTAAGTGAAGAAAACTTAGAAAAGGTTGCTCAACTTGATAGATATGTAATTGATCACTTTAGACTAGCTTTCGGTAACAGAATTAAACAACTAAAAGAATTTGTTCCAGCATATGTTGCTTGTGGTGGAGATGAAGTAGCTGGTATAGATTATCTAATAGCTCACAAAATTTTAAGAAAATTTGAACAATTAAATCTAGCATATATTAAAGATGAAATAGATGGACTTGTAAATTATTTAGAAAAAATTATTTGGAGCAGGAAAGACTCCAGAATGTAAAAGCATATTTATTACGTCTTAAGAAAACAATTTAGGTGATACTATGAATATCGTAGATTACATAAATAATTTAAATAAAGATAAAGCTAGTTCTTTTGTGGGAGCTACATCATCTGATATATTAATTAAAAAAAATATTGATGCGAAGGTAAGTGATACATCTTGGATAGATATGGTTGAAGAATGTATCCCTTATCTAGATAATATAATAAGAAATCCCAGAAGATTTATAGTTCAAGAAGAAAACATTGTACCAATTGAAAAAGCAAAAGTTGTAACTGAAGAGTCAATTAGACATTTAGCACAACACACAAGTATGATTCAAGAAGTACAAGAAGACGGAACAGTTATACCTCTTAAACTACTTAATGTTTATAGAGAAGAAACAGTAGACTTATATGAAAACAGATTTATTAAATCATTAGTAGACAATCTATATACATTCGTAACTAATAAGTTAGAAGAATCTGACCAAAAAGAGTTATGCAAAAGTAGATAGTGAAGTTACTTATAAAGGTATAATGAAGAAAAAAGATGAAGTTGTAGAAGTAAATCTACAACTTACTAGTAAAAAGGAAACTGATGTTGATGCATCTAAAGATGGACATAGTCTAGATGAGAGAATTGAACATATCAGAGATATAGTTTCAGCATTTAGAAGTTCAACATTTATAAAAAGTTTAAAAGAATCTAGTCCTGTAAGAAGTCCAATTAGAAAAACTAATGTAATATTAAAAGAACAAAACTTTATTAAAGCACTAGAACTTTGGGAATATCTAGAAAAAAATAATATTAAACCTGTTACAAGTATAGAAAAAAGAAATGAAGTTAGTAAAAGTAATGATGTTAAAACTTTATATGACCTAGCATTCTTCATTAATTCAGATGCTTTAGATACTTCTAAAAAGAAGAAAGTAATGGATACAATTCCGCAATTGTAAAAAGTAAACTTGTAAATGATTTCGTTTTTTCTGGAGATATAACAGAAAAAGAATTTAAGAAATTAATGGAAAAAGAATTTAAAGAAGCAAATAAAAGAAAAAAAAAAGCAACATCCGGTATTAAGAAATGTATAGAAGCTTTTCTTGATGATGTTGATAAGAAAAAGAAAAAAATGGTTACTATAATAAAATAAATTGAGGTGGCAAAATGAATAAAGTAAATGAAAAGAATAAGAAGGAGTTTCAAAGAAATAAGGAAACAATTAATATTAAAGAGTTCATGCTTTTAAAAAAGTGGAGAACAAGATAAATTAATTGAAGAAACCTTAAATAAAGTATATGAAGAAAATGTAGAAGTTACTAAAAACATATTGATAAAGTACTTAATGTAGCTTTTGATAATAAAGATAATGAAACATTTTTACCTCATAGTTTATGCGTTCAAAAAAGATGGAAATAAATTAATATTCTCATTTAAGAAAAGTAATAAAGCTTTATTAATTCTTTTCTTACTTGGCTTTTTGTTTATTGCTGGATTTGCTACCTTTAGTGGTGTTCAACTCATTGGTAAATCATGGATGAATATTGATTTAAATGGTGATGGAGTTCCAGATTTAAATCTTGACTTAAATGATGATGGAATATGTGAAGTAAACTGTACAAAAAATAAAATGGGGAAAAAACCAGAATCAAATATTGATTATCGAGGAAATAGAAAACCAACATTTAATGTAATTCTTGAAGATGGAACAATTTCCAATAAAATGAATCAAACAGATGAAAATGGAAAATGTCTTCTTAACTGTGATACAAATGATGATGGTTGGCCAGATACAAACATTGACATTGATGGTGATGGAAAAGCTGATTTAAATATTGATAGTGATGGTGATGGTAATCCAGATTTAAACATTGATACTAATGGTGATGGAGTTCCAGATATCAATATTGATGAAGATGGCGATGGTAAATGCGATAAAATTGTACTTATGTTATTGACAAAAAAGGTGGTCAAATAACTACAGGGAATGGTGATGTAACCTTAGATACAGCAGCTTTAATAGTTAATTTTGAATCAGGAAATAATATTGTTTTAACAGACATTTATCCAGATGATCAAACTGATGAAGGTGTTACAACAAAAAATACCAGACGTTAAATTTACTATAGAAAATAAAACAAATGAAGATTTATATTATAACATTTACTGGACAGAAGTTGAAAATACATTTGAAACAGATAATTTCTGGACTATGATAACTAGCACAAATAATGGTTATAAAGTTAACTGGAAAACAGCACCAAAACAAAATGGTCTAGAAGCATCAAGAATAAAAATTAGCCCACAAAGCAAACAAGAATACACAGCATCATTTACATTACATGGTACTGGTGAAGAACAAAATATAGATCAAGGAAAGGTATTTAAAGGTAGACTTTTAATAGAACTAATAAAGGACAACAAATAGGTTGTCTTTTTTTTGTTGACTTTTGTCGAATTTATGATAGAATAAAGTTATTATTACAGAAATTTTTGTAATAGTTTAGGGGGAATTGGTATGGCTACAAAAGCTACAAAGAAAGAAAAAAATGCGGTGGTAAAAAATACACCAAAGAAAGGTTCTAAAAGTGTTACATCTGAAAAAGGAGAAGTAGTAACAAAAAATAAACCAAATATTTTTAAAACTATTTGGAATTTTGTTATGAAACATAAAATTATATTTGGTATTTTTCTAATAATAATTCTTATTATAATCTTCACATTATTATTTTTGAAATTATCACTTAATTTTACAGCAATTACCATTAATGATGACAAATATTCTAAGGCAGATATGAATATGAGTCTTTATAATCTAAAATATAACTATTTTGGTAAAGATGCAAGTGAAATACCGGATGCAACTTTAGAAGAGCAATTATCTTCAGTGGGTATGACAGTTTCAGAATATTTAAAATCTGAGACTGTGAATGAGTTAAAATATCGTAGTGTTATTAAAAAAGATAGCAGATGATAATAATATTACTTTAACTGAAGAAGAAAAAGAAGAAATAAATAGTAACATAAAAAAGTGTTATTAATAGTTTTGGTAGTCATGGAAAGTTCAAAAAGTTTTTAAGTAAGAATAAAATTACTGAAAAAGCTTACAAGAGTTATCTAGAGTCTGACAAACTGTATGATAAAGTGTTTGAAGAACTTTATGCAAGTGGTAAGAAAAACTATTTAACGGATGAAGAAATTAAGAAAAGAAACATCTAACTACTATAAAGAATATTACAAAGTTAATCAAATAGTATTGGGAATAGTTGATACAAATACTTTAGAAAGTTTAACTGATACAGTAATAAATCAAAAAAAGACTTTAATAGAAACAATTCTAGAAAAAGCTAAATCAGGAGTAGACTTTGAAGAACTAGTTAAAAAATATAGTGAAGAAGCAAGTAGTGATAATAATCTATATTTTACTAAAGATGATGTTTTAGAAGAAGTTTACAATGCGGTTGATAGTCTTAAAAAGAAGATGAGATAAGTGAAATTATTAAAACTAAATATGCCTATTCAATAATTAAAAGGTTAAAATTAGATGATAGAAAATTAGATGAATATCTAGAAAAGAAGGCAAAAATAAAATTTAATAATGATATAACAACAAAAGCTGAAGATTATAAAGTATTTTATGAAAATGCTTATAAAAAAATTAAGTAGGAGAGGTAAAAAATGAAAAAAGGAAATAAGAAAAAATACAATTATAATTGTTGTTTCTAGTATTATTGCTATTATCCTTTTTATCACTTGTAGGGGTATCACTTTACAAAGTTAATACAATAGAAAATGATAGTATTCCAGAAGTATTAGATGAAATTGATAACAATAAGAAAAATACAACAGCCATTGCAAATAGTTTAACTGGTAAAATAAATGATTTTGAAGGTAAAACTAGTGAAGAACTTGCAAGTATAATCAATAATCAAAAAAAAAATATTATTCTGCCACAAACAAAAATATTGATAGTAAATATGAATCTTTAAATTCATATCTTGAAGAAAAAAATGAATTCTTATTAAATACTATTAATAATAACTATAATTCTCTAGTAGAATTAAATAATAAAAATTATAATAGTTTAAAAGACCAAATAAAAGATTTCAGTGAAGAAACAAAAGAAAGCTTTACTGATTTAAATAAAAAAAATAGATGAAAATAATACTAATTTAAACATTAAATTAGATAACATTAATTCTGGTTTAAATACTAAGCTAGATAATATCAACTCTGGTTTAAACACAAAGTTAGATAATATTAATACTGGTATAAATACAAAATTAGATAATATTAATATAGGTTTAAATACAAAGTTAGACAATGTCAATTCAGGATTAAATACAAAATTAGATAATATTAATACAGGATTAAATACAAAATTAGATAACATTAATACAGGTTTAAATACAAAAATTAGACAATATTAATACAGGCTTAAATATTAAATTAGATAACATTAATTCTGGTTTAAACTCAAAACTAGATACTTATTATTCTAAAATAAATAATTCTTTAAATAGTTTAAATAATAAGGTTGTAGCCGGATTTAACTGGAACCAAGCAAAATTAAATGCTATTGGAATACAAATCACAGATGGATTTAACTGGAACCAAGCAAAATTAAATGCTGTTGGAACACAAATTACAGATGGATTTAATTGGAATAGAGACAAATTAAATGCTGTTGGAACACAAGTTACAGATGGATTTAATTGGAATAGAGACAAATTAAATGCTGTTGGAACACAAATTACAGATGGATTTAATTGGAATAGAGACAAATTAAATGCTGTTGGAACACAAATTACAGATGGATTTAACTGGAACCAAGCAAAATTAAATGCTGTTGGAACACAAATTACAGATGGATTTAATTGGAATAGAGCCAAATTAAATGCCATTGATACAAAATTAACAGACGAATTCAAAGGACTAAATAGTTCTTTAACAAAAGAATCTGAAAGTATTAAAAGTGTAGTAAATAATGCTTACAATGGATTAAATACTAATTTAACAAATGGATTTGCTAAAGTAAAAAGAACAACAAGTAAGTGATTTCACTTCATTAAATAATGGAATTGGAAATATTGCTTCAACACAAGGAAATGAATTTGCTCAAATTAAAGGTTCTATAAATGCTAATGCATCTTTAGTTAAAAATAGTTTTGATACTTTAAATGGTTCATTAAATGCTGTTAGTAGTACAATTGATGAAAACAAATTAGCTATAGAATCTATTGGAAACAAAATAGAAAGTATAACTACTAAATTAGATGATATGGAAACAACTTTAAATGCTATTAAGAAATTAGTGGAAATTAATAATATCAATAGCTTAAATGTTGCAGATGTAGTATATAACTTAAATAACTATAAAACACAAAATCCAAGTGCTACACCAGAAGATGAAATAAATTATATTATTACATATTTAAAAGCTAAGAATTTTGTTAAAGTAAATTAGTTATAAATTAAAAAAAAGTAGGAAACTACTTTTTTTATGTGTAAATCTTTTTCTTTTAAGTATTATAAAAATATAATTCTTCTTTTTTTTCCTTTTTTCTACATATATTTTTATGAGGGATAATAATGTTCTATAATAATGTACATACAAGAATAAGATATATATTTTTAGTAGTTATTTTAGTTTTAGTGATAGCTATAGCTAGAGTTTTTTATATTCAAGTATTTTCTTATAAAAAATTAAATACTTTAGCAGAGTCTTTATGGAGTAGAAAATTACCTATATCAGCAGATAGAGGCAAAATTGTTGATAGGAACGGAAGAGTTTTAGCTGATAATATTACTACAACATCACTCGTGGTTATTCCAAATCAAATTGAAAATAAAGAAGATGCTGCCAAAAAAGCTAAGTGAAATACTTGGGAGTGACTATAAAGATATGCTTAAGCATGTTAGTAAAAAACATCAATTGAAAGAGTACATCCCGAAGGGAGAAGATTAAGTTATGAAATAGCGGAAAAAATAGATGCTTTAAAATAGATGGAGTTTATTTAGTTAAAGAAAGTAAAAAGATATTATCCATATGATACTGTTTTAAGTCATGTTTTAGGTTATGTTGGTATTGATAATCAAGGACTTTCAGGATTAGAACTCTATTATGATGATTATTTAACTGGTGAAGATGGTTCTATAAAAATATTTTTCTGATGGTAAGGGACATAAACTTGAACTTGCAGAAATATATGAGGCTCCGACATCCGGAGTAACGCTTCAGCTCACAATAGATTTAGATTTACAACTCGCGGTTGAAAATGAACTTGATAATGTGGTTGCTAAGTATGACCCAGATAGTGTGATAGCTATTGCCATGAACCCAAAGAATGGAGAAGTTCTAGCCATGGCATCAAGACCTAATTTTGATAGCAATAACTATCAAAACTATACAACTGAAGTAATAAATAGGAATTTACCTATTTGGATGACATTTGAACCAGGATCAACAATGAAAATATCGACATACACTGCAGCTATTAATGAAGGATTAATTAACATTTTTGAAGACAGATTTACTGATACGGGTGCCATAACTGTTGATGGAGCAACCCTTCATTGTTGGAAGCATGGTGGTCACGGTAACCAAACTTATCTGGAAGTAATTGAAAATAGTTGCAATCCAGGCTTTGTTAACTTAGGACTTATGCTTCAAAAAAGAAAAATTAATGAGTTATATTAAAAAAATTTGGCTTTGGTACTAAAACTGGAATTGATTTAAATGGTGAAGGTACTGGAATACTATTTAATTTAGATAAAATGGGCAATGTTGAACTTGCAACAACTGCATTTGGTCAAGGAATAAGTGTAACTCCGATACAACAAGTTCAAGCTGTATCCGCAATAATTAATGGAGGAAATCTATATTCCCCATTTCTTGTTAAAAATTTTTTAGAACCTGAAACAAACACAATTGTTAAAAGTGTTACTGTCCAAAACAAAGGCACAATTATAAAAAAAGAAACATCAGATTTAGTAAGATATGCCTTAGAAAGTGTAGTTGCCAAAGGATCAGGACATAATGCTTACATTGAAAACTATCGAATTGGTGGTAAAACTGGTACAGCCCAAACAGTTGAAAATGGTATTTATTCATCAAGTAAATATATTTTATCTATTTATTGGTTTTATGCCTGCGGATGACCCAGAAATTGTCGTCTATGTGGCAGTTCAAAATGCTAAAGGTGTTGTTCAATATGGTGGTACAGTAGCAGCTCCAATAGCTAGAAATATTTTCTTAAGTGCGATAGATATTCTTGATATAGAGCCATCTACAGAAGGAATACCGAAAGAATATACATGGCTTGATCAAAAATATGCGACAGTACCAGATGTTGTAGGATTAAGTGTTGAAGAAGCTAAGAAAAACATTAAAAGGATTTAATATAGAATATAGTGGTGAAGGAAATGCGGTTATTTATACCTCACCAAAGGCAGGAATGTATGCTAAAGAAAATGGTACTATAGTTTTAATGCTTGGATAAGTGTAAAATGATGTAAATTTTTAAAGTAAAATCATAAATATATTAAAAAAGTAGTGTATAATAAAGTTGCGAGGTGGAAATTATGTTAATATTAGCAAAAGCATCAATGGCAATGATGTTAGGATTTGTTTTATCATTAATAACAGGTTTATTTGCAGTTCCATTATTTAGAAAATTACATTTTGGTCAATCAGTAAGTAAATTAATCAATGAAAGACATCTAAAAAAAGAAGGAACTCCAACTATGGGAGGACTAATATTCATAATTCCCGTTATTGTGTCCTTAATTCTCTTATATATAAAGGGAAGTATTTCCATAAGCTATAATTTAATTATAGTAATATTTGTCTTCATTGCTTATGGATTACTTGGTTTTATAGATGATTTTTTAAAAGTAAAATATCATGATAACAATGGAATAAGTTTAGTTACAAAGTTTTTAATTCAAATGTGTATAGCTTTAGTATTCTTCTATTTATTTATGAAAGGTGGCGGAGAACCAGTACTTAGCATAAGTTTTCTAAATATTTACCTAGATTTAGGTTGGATGTTTGGCTTATTCATATTATTTTTACTGGTTGGAACTACGAATGCTGTTAACATAACTGATGGTTTAGATGGTCTAGCTGGTGGTTTGTCAGCGATTGCTTTCTTTGCTTATGGTGTTATAAGTTGGAATGCTGGCTGGCTTGAAGGATATCAAGAAATAGCTATTTTTTGCTTTTTACTTGTTGGTTCTTTAATAGGATTTTTAGTATTTAATACTCATCCAGCACGCATATTTATGGGAGATTTAGGTTCACTTGCTTTAGGTGGTGCTCTAGCATCAGTTGCTATAGTATCAAGGCATGAAATATCACTAGCAATAATAGGTGGCGTATTTGTAATTGAAACTTTATCAAGTTTAATTCAAATTATATCAATTAGGTATTTTAATAAAAAAGTATTCTTAAAAGCTCCACTTCATCATCATTTTGAAGAGTTAGGTTGGAGAGAAACTGATATTATTAAGTTATTCTGGGTGGTAGGTTTTATTCTTGCTATGGCAGCTATAACTTATGGTGTGTGGTTATAAATTGAAGTAGATATTACTTCTTTTTTTTTTGTTATTCGTGTAAAAACTTAAATTATACTTAGAATAAAATTTGTTACTTTAAAATTAACCTAAGTTTGAAAATCCATGATTACCAGAGTTTTCTGTAACTTGTAATAGAAAACTCTTTTTTTTAATATAATTATATGAGGGAATAAACATGCCAAAAAAAGATGATAAATGGTTACTTATAATTGTCATAATAACAGCTATATTTGGTATAGTAATGATTTATTCTGCTAGTTTTATCTGGGCAGACTATAAATTTAATGATCCTTTTAAGTTTGTTAAAGCCCAAAGCGCTTTCTTTATAATGTCACTTTTACTTGTTTTTATTTTAAGAAAAGTAAATCCTAAAATATATTATGAAAAAGCCAATTTAATACTTCTTATATGTTTTATATTACTTGTTTTAGTATTAATACCTGGACTTGGTAAAATAAGAAATGGTAGTAGAAGTTGGTTTGGAATAGGTGGTTTTGGTATTCAACCTAGTGAATTTGCTAAAATAGGTTTAATTATATATGCTTCAAAATATCTTGCCAATAATAATAGAATTATAACAGATGTAAAAAAAAGGCGTACTTCCAATTTTACTTGTTATAGGAGTATTCTTCCTTCTCATAATGCTTGAACCAGATTTTGGTACAGCAATGGTTATAGTTATTACACTTGTATCAATACTTTTTTATTTCTGGAGTAAAACTGTCATTCTTTGTTAAAATTGGATTGCTTGGTTTACTGGGCATAGTAGGACTTATTGTAGTAGCTCCATATCGTATGCTTCGTATTGTGTCATTCTTAAATCCATGGGTTGACCCTTTAGGTAGCGGATATCAAATTATTCAAAGTTTATATGCCATTGGTCCCGGAGGATTACTTGGTCAAGGATTTTTAAAAAGTCGTCAGAAACAATTCTACTTACCAGAACCTCAGACAGATTTCATATTTTCTATAATTTCTGAAGAATTTGGTTTTTTTAGGTATTCTCATTGTAACTTCTTTTTTTTGCTTTTATATTTTATAAAATAGTAAAAATATCTTTAAACTGTGATAATCTATTTTATAAATATTTATCTTTTGGCTTAGGTTTCGGTATTATTATTCAAGCTCTTTTAAATATTTGTGTAGTTATTGGACTTATTCCAGTCACTGGAGTAACACTTCCATTTTTTTTCTTATGGGGGTTCTTCATTGCTTGTAAGTATGGCAAGTATAGGAATTATACTCAGCATTTCTAGAGAATCTAAAAAGTAAGCAGTTATTATTGTAAACTCCCTAATTATTTGTTGTAATTTATCTATAGCTAATAGAATGTGAGGTTTTAAATGAAATTAATAGTTGAAAAAAAGCTCTTGGAGTGGTCGTAGCATAGGATATGAACCAAAAGTAGAAATTAAAGAGTATGATGATTTAAATGCTTTATTGCATAATGAACAAGTATTTGAAGAAAGTTTTGAACAATTTTCATTCACTATCATTGAGTTAGGTGAAGATTACATTAAAATTGAAACAAACTCTCCGATGAGTGCTGGTGATGATGGAACAATAAATTTACATTCAAAAGAAACAATTTTTAAAGTTGAAAAGGGTAAAAAAATTAAAATTAACAACATTAACTATGGATTGTGGTTTTATTTATACATTTGAATTAAAATAATATAAAAACAAAAAATGACGGGAGAAAAATAATCCCGTCTTTATTTATACTAGCAAAGATTTATATCATCTTTGCTAATAATAGTATATGTATTAATAATATAATTATACAAAAAAACTACATAATAATTAAATTATGCAGCTTTTTTGTTTAAAGTTCTAGCTTCTCTAGCACTAATGATAACTTTTTTTCTCCATTGATTGTCTTCTTTTTGTAAATTTGGTTTTTGTTTCATCTTAGTTGCATTTAAAGCATGTGATCTTCTATTACCAGTTAAAGGTTTTTTTGTAGTTACTTTTGTAGCCATTTTTTTCACTCCTTTTTCGTTTACTTATTAATTTTAACAATATATTTTATGTTTGTCAAATATTACTTATGTTTTTACCCTCAAATTTGGAAATTTTTTTCTCAAAAACCTTATTATTGAAGTATTTATCGATGTAAGTATCAAAATCTGAGGTTGCTTCAATGCCTCTTTTTCTTTGTGAATATCTTTTGGTTACAATACTTGTTAAGCTTAAATCAAATGCTAAAAATATGGTTATAATGATAATTATTATTCGTGATAATTTAAATTTTAATATTTTATTATAAAACTTTAAGTAAATATCTAAGCCATATTTAATCCATAGATATGTAATGGCACCCCAGATGATGGAATATGGAAGATTAATTCTACCATTTAAATTATTTTTTATATTGCTATAATTCCAGGTACTTGTATGAAGTATATAATCTTGAAATAAAGATGCAATATATTCAAATATAGCACCAATTAAAAGGCCAAGTAAAAATATCAAAATAGGACTTTTCTTCTTCATTTTATAAAGAATAGCACTTATAAGAATAATTCCAAGTCCATATATAGGCTTAAGTGGAGAAAACCACAAACCCTGTTTGTTAGTTAAATGTCCATTTTTTAATAAGAATCCAATAGTCTCAAAAATATATCCAAATAAACCGCCGATTATAAAAAGCAAAACAACATGATAAAATATTTTTTTATTTTTTTCAAGTTTAATCACCAATAATAGTATTTGCAAAAACTTTCTAATTTATGATTACACAAAATATAATTTACACCTTTTGACAGTTGAAGATAACATATTAAATAAAAATTTTTTATGTATCTTTTCGCCTATTATACCTTATAAATATAGCAACGCAATATAGCAAATGAAAAAACTTGCTAAAAAAATGGGGGAAAAATTACATACTTTAGGAAATATATAAAGTGAAGGGATAAATATATTCCTAGGGAGGTAAAATATGCAAATGGTTAAAACAAATGCAAAACAAAACTTTTTTCATTTAATTATGATAGAGTTTTTAAAGCTATTTTTTGTAGTGAAGAAGCAAGAAGAAAAAGAAGATTTTCATCTTTTAGAAAGATTATTAAAAGATATAATCAAAGAAAATATCAAAGTACTTAAAATAATGTCGCCGGAGCTGGCAGTAACAAATGCAAAAGAAAGAACCAAAAGATTAGATCTTTTAATTGAATCACATGGAAAAGTAGTACATATGGAATTAAATACATCATGTAGTTTAGAAAATAAGATTAAGAATAATTGTTTTTTCTTTAGTTTTTATGCTCAAAATACTAAAGTAGGGGAAGAATTTGATACAGATTTAATGTTTATTCACATATCATTAAATTATGGAATGGGTAAGACTGATAAATTAATAATAGATACAAATAATTTTTCAGATGAATTTGAAACTGTATTACCAAATATAAGAATATTACATGTAAATCTTGATAATTACAAAAAATTGTAGTATGATAATGTTGCTAAAGAAAATGTGAAAGGGTCATTGTTAACACTAATATCATTAAAGAATAAAGAAGATATAAAAAGATATGCAGAAAGTGTAGATGATCCAGATGTGAAGGAGTGTGTAGATAGGCTTATGATACTAAATGAAAATACGATTAAATCATTTTGGAATTTAACACCAGAACAAGAAAATAGAATGATGCAAAATACAAGAGAAAAGTTAATAAGAGAAGAAAGTGAAAAACGAGGATTGCAAAAGGGAAAAATATTGGACTTGCTGAAGGGAAAATATCTATAGCAAGAAATATGATAAATATGAATATAGGAAAAGATATTATAAAGAGTGCCACTGGTCTATCAGAAGAAGAAATAGAAAAGTTATATTTAGAAAAGTAAATTTATAAAAAGGAAGATAAAAAATTATTTCAGCCATAAACTAGTAATTTATCATGTAAAAAGCTTGACAATTTAGCATATGCTAAAGTATAATTTTGTTAAGTGAATAAGGAAGTGTTACTCATGAGATTAAGATTTAAGTCTGCACTAGGTTTCATATTTCTACTTATAGCTATTTGTGCCTTTTTAGGTGTTGGCTATATATTTTATGGCAAAATAAGCAATGATTCTGACATTGTAGTTGATGGTAAGATAACAATTAACTATCTAACTGGTAAAAAGTTTGAATTAAATGGTAATAATGAAGTTTCTTTCTCAGTAACAAATAATGATACTGAAACAAAATATTATTACATACAACTAACAGATATTTATGCTAAAGATGTTAAATACGAATTAATATCTTCAGATAATTTTAAAATAGCTAATGAACTTAAATCAGAAATAATTTCAAATCAAGTATCAATTAATGCACAGGAAACAGTTAACTATACAATAAAATTCACAACAAAAGATAATGAAAAGTATTCTGGTGTTACTCAAATTGGCGAAAAAAAATGATGAAAATAACACATTTGCAGATGTAATAATTGCTAATAATAAATTAAATGAAACAAGTTTAACTAAAAATGGTGAATCTGCAACATTAGATGAAGGATTTTTAAAAAACACTGATGATTTAGGTGTAGCATATTATTTTAGGGGAGCAGTTTCAAATAACAATGTAAAATTTGCAGATAAAAATTGGAAAATAGTCAAAATTAATGGTGATGGTTCAGTTAAACTAGTGCTTGATGGAACTATCGAAGAATTAAATAAATATTATGAAAGTGAATTTTCATTTGAAAATAGTAAAATAAGTGAGAGTTTAAATAATTGGTACAATGTAAATCTAAAAGATTATAGCGATTATATAGCATATTATAAATTTTGTAATGATATAGTAACAGAAGAAGAAAGTACTAATTATATAGGTTATAGTAGAATAATCACTAATAAAATACCTATGTATGTGTGCTTAGGAAATAAAGTTAACACAAAAATTGGCTTATTAACTGCAGATGAAGTATCAATGGCTGGAGCTTCAACAAATGAAAATAAAAGCTTTTATCTATATAATGAAAATATTAAGACTGCTTATTATTTAATGACTGGAGCAGAATATAAAAATGGTACATATTATCCATTTTTAGTTAATACTGATGGTAGTATCATAGCTAATACTGCAGGAAATTTACTTAGAAGTATAAGACCAGTTATTAATATAATTAAGAATGCAAAAATAAGCGGAAATGGTTCTTTAGAAGAACCTTATGAGATAATTACTAATTAACTTAAGATTTTCTTAAGTTTTTTTTGACATTTTACATACTAGATGATATAATAGATGTCAATATTTGACACACAAATATGTCAAATTGACATTTAATACTTTTTATAAAAAATATAAATAGTATAATGATATTGGTGGTAGAAATGAAAATATTTAATGATATATATAATTTTATAATGGCATTGAGGTTTGTGGACATAGTATTTTATTTTTCGATATTAATACTTATGATACTCATAGTTATACTTATTTACTTTATAAAGATAAATAAATTGGAAGAGGATGAGAAAAACAAATTGGGGGAGACTCAAGAGATGAAAATAGCAAAGGAATTAAGGGATAATATGAAGAGTAGTGATAAAATGATACAATTTACAGATTATGAAAAAGATCAAGAAGATAAGGCAATAATTAGTTATGATGAACTTTTAAATAAAGAAACTAATAATTATGAACTTAATTATGAAACAGAAGAGATGCACGATGATTTATCTGTAAAAAGGTTGATTTAGATAATTTAGTAAACAAGAGTAATAATGCAGTATCTAATTTAGAAGTTAGAGTTATAAGTTTTCAAAAAGAAGAAGCTTTTTTAGAAGCGTTAAAGAGATTACAAAAGGAATTGGGATAGGTTATGAAATTTAATATAGTTACATTTGGATGTAAAGTTAATCAATATGAATCAAATATGATGAAAGAAAGAATGCTTTCATCAAATTTTTTCTATGAAGAAGACATAAATAAAGCAAACATAATTATAGTAAATACTTGTTCTGTTACTAATGTTGCAGATAAAAAAATGTTTAAAAATGATAAGAAGAATAAAAAAGAGAATATCCAAATGCTATTCTTGTAGTTGCTGGTTGTAGTAGTCAAAATAAACAAAGTGATTATGAAAACTTAGACATAGACATACTTATTGGTAATAAAGATAAAAGTATAATAAATGAGCTTATTAAAGAATATATAGATACTAAAAAAGATATGTTAAGTTTTATAATGATAGAGATTTAGATTTTGAAGATATGTTAATAGATGATTATAATCATGTAAGAGCTTTTATTAAGATTGAAGATGGTTGTGATAATTTCTGTTCATATTGTATTATTCCTTATGTCAGAGGTTCTGTAAGGTCTAAATCTTTTAATAAAGTAATCGAAGAAGCTAAACATTTAGCACATCATGGACATAAAGAAATAGTTTTAACTGGTATTCATACTGGCCATTATGAAGATTCTGGTCATGATTTAACTGATTTAATAAATGAATTATCTAAAATAGATGATTTACTAAGAATTAGAATATCTAGTATAGAAATAACAGAACTTAATGATAAGTTTTTAGAAATGCTAGGTAAAATTAATAAAGTTTGTAATCATTTACATATTCCTTTACAAGCTGGAAGCGATGAAATATTAAAAAGAATGAACCGTAAATATGATTTAAAATATTATGAAGAAAAAATAAATAAAATTAGGAGTATTAGACCCGATATATCAATATCAACAGATATTATAGTTGGTTTTCCTTATGAAACAGAAGAGTTATTTAAAAAGTACTTTAAATTTTTCAGAAAAGATGAAATTTAGTAAAATTCATGTTTTTCCTTATTCAATTAGAAAAGGTACAGCAGCAGCATCGATGCTGGAGCAAATTGATGAAAGTATAAAAAGGATAGAGTTAAAAAGCTAATGGCTTTAAGTGAGAAACAAGAAAAAGAATATTATGAAAAATTTAAGGGTAAAAGCTTAGATATTCTTGTAGAAGAAGTAAATGATAATGTAAGTATTGGTCATACAAGTAATTATTTAAAAATAGAAGTACCTGAAAAACTAAATAAAAATGAAATCTATACAGTAACATATAACGGAGGAAAATAATGGACGAATTACAAGAAAGAATAATAAATTTAACAAGTAATGAAGAAGCAAGATATTTTTACCATTTTAAAAATGCATCTGGTGATAAAATTTTAGAAGAAGGTTTAGTAGTGGCAAACCCTTTATGGGAACAATCATTTTTAGAATTTAGTAAAGAAGAACTTGCAAATATTGCATCAGTATTAGATGATAATAAAAGTACTGTAGTTAAAAATAATACAACCATGATTATAGCAGGTGTTTATAAAGATAGTATGGATGGTTTTATAAGAAAATTAAGGCCAGAAGAAGGAGCATTTCTAGATTTTGAAGGAGTTGGAGCTCAGATTATATTGTAGATAGTAATAATTTATTAGGTTATATTGATTTAGAAAATTTAGAATTAATTACAAATGAATATGCTAGTGTTCTAAGTGATAATCTATATTTAGATTAATTTATTAAATTAGAGTAAATAACTTGATATTTTGAAGTAAGAAGTTTATAATAATGTAAGTATTAGGCATATAAGTATGCTAGTAAAAAAATACATAAAAGGGTATTTATGAATTACATTAAAGGCAAGATTAAAAAAGTTAATATTTTATAGTAAAGAAAGTGGCTTTGTAGTCGCTTTATTTCGCGTTAAGGAAAGTAATGTACTTGAGATAGGAAGTAATAAGACTATAACTATTACAGGTTCATTTTTAGACCCAAGTATTGATATACCTATGACTTTATATGGAGATTATAAAAAAATGATAAATGGGGTATGCAATTTGTTGTAGAAAGTTATGAGGTAGATAAACCCACTACAAAAGAAGCAATAATTGACTTTTTTATCTAGTCCTTTTATTGAAGGATGCGGGAAGTAACTGCCAAAAGAATAGTGGAAGCTTTCGGAGAAAAATCATTAGATATAATAAAAAATGATAAAGAAAAATTACTTGAAATTGAAGGCTTAACAGAAAAAAAAGAGCAGAAAAAATCCATGCATCACTAATTAACTATGATAAAAGTGGGGATACTATATTAAAATTACAAAATTTAGGTTTTTCTATTGAAGAATGTTATAGGATATATAATTATTTTAAAGATGAAATAGATGAAGTTTTAGCAAATGACTTTTATAGAATAAGTGAAGTTGTAGATTTTAGAAAAGTAGATAGTATATATGTTAATAATTATGGTGATAAATACGAAGCTAGAGTATTTGCGTGTATTTTAGAAAGTATGAGAATATTATCTTTTGCAAATGGTGATACATTTTATTATGCAGATGAAATAAAAGTACTATTTTAAAAAGAATTTTTATATTGAACTTACGGAAGATGTTTTCTTAGAATGCTTAGATTATCTAGAAAATAACAATGATATTATAAGATTAGATAAAAGAATATATTTAAAAGAATATTATGAAAAAGAATGTAATATAGCTAAGTGTTTAAAGAAAATAGATAGTAAAGCACCAAAATTGTTTTATAATATAGATGAAAAGTTAAAAAGAATTAGAAAGAGAAGTTAAATATAGATTATAATGAAACACAAGAAAAAGCTATAAAGAGTGCTTTAAATAATAATATAACTATTATATCCGGGGGACCTGGAACTGGTAAAACAACTATTATAAATGCTATAGTTAAATTATATATAGAAAAAGAAAAATTAGGACCAGCAGATATAATGGAAACTATAGCACTTTTAGCTCCGACTGGAAGAGCTGCTAAAAGATGAATTCATCAACAGGTATTCCAGCTTATACAATACATAGATATTTAAAGTGGTATAAAGATAGTAATGAATTTGTATATAATGAATATAATAAAACTCATCATAAGCTCATTATCGTAGATGAAGTTAGTATGATTGATGTTGATTTATTTAATGCTTTACTTAATGGCATTAGCTCAAATGTCAAACTAATACTAGTTGGGGATACTTTCCAACTTCCAAGCGTGGGTCCAGGACTTGTTTTAAATGACTTAATTGATAGTGATTTCTTTAATTATGTACCACTTAATCAAATTTATCGTCAAAGTGATAATTCCTATATACCATTTTTAGCTAAAGAAATAAAAAAATAATGATTTAAGTGAAGAATTTTTAACTAAAAAAGATGATTATAATTTTGTGCAAGTAAATTCTGATAATATAAAATCTGCTATAAAACAAATAACTGATTTATCTTTTCTAAAAGGTTTAGATGAAAGAAGTGTTCAAGTTTTAGCCCCGATGTATAAGGGAGAAGCTGGAATAGATGCTTTAAATAGTACTTTACAAGAAATATATAACCCACCAGATAGAAAAAAAAAAAGAAGAAGTTATTTATGGTGAATATATTTATCGTGAGAAAGATAAAGTACTCCAATTAGTTAATGATTTAGATAATAATGTTTTTAATGGTGATATTGGCTTTATAGAAAGTATAAATGGTAACAAAATAATAATTAACTTTGATGGCAATAGAGTAGAATATGATAAAAAGGATTTAAAACAAATAAAACATGCCTATGCTATATCTATTCATAAGAGCCAAGGTAGTGAATTTACTCATGTTTTAATGCCAATATCAAAAGTTATTACAAAATGCTTTATAACAAACTTATTTATACTGGTGTAAGTAGAGCAAAAAAGAGCCTTACTTTAGTAGGAGATGCTGCAGCTTTCCAAAGAGCAGTAGGTAATAATTATTCATCTGGAAGAAAAACAAGTTTAAAAGAACAAATTACTATGGTATATAATAGTTAAATTTGGACATACTACCTGTAGAGGTGGAAAAATGAAAAATATGTTTAAAGCTATGATGGTAGTTGGCACTATGGCAGGTGTTGCTGGTGGTATTTATTTAATGAATGATAAAAAAGCTATGAAGAAAGCTGGTAAAAAAGTAATAAGTGCCATGGATAGTGCAGAGTCAATGATAGCTAAAAAAAATAAACTAAAAATTATTCTTATAAAAAAGTGACTGTAAACTGATAACGAAAAGTTAATATGTTGTTTTTTTTTTTTTTTTTGGTTTAAAATAGGTGTATAGTAAAAAAATATCAAGTGTGATATTGTTAAAGAATGGAGTATAGTTATGGAAAACAAGAAAACAAAAATAATAAGTATAGTGGCAGTTGTAGCACTAGCTTTAACAATAATAACTGCAACATATGCATATTTTAATGCCCAAGTAGGTGATCCAGCAGCAGCAGATATCAAAGTTAATGCAAATACTGTAGACACATTTACATTTTCAAATGGAAATGCAATATCTTTTAGTATAAATCAAGATAATTTTGCAAGTGGAAAAGGAAATCAAACAGGAAGTACATATGCAAGTGCAACCCTTACAGCAAATAATAAGACAAACACAGCAACAGAACATTACTATTTATATTTGAATATAGAAGATAATACATTTACATATTCAATAAATGAAAATACCCCCAGAAATAATAATGACAGTAACAGATAGTGCAGGAACAGAAATAACAGATATAAGTACATTAACTCATGTCATAGTAACTGGAGCAAATGGAACGCAAGTATCAGGATATGATATAACAAATAAATCTGGTCTTATTACATTATTTAATAACAGAGAAATCACAACAACATCAAGTAAAGAAGAAAAGTGGAATATAACAATAACATTTGTAAACTATGATGAAAATCAAAATGCAAATGCAGGAAAAATGAGTGCAAAAGTAATGATACAAAAGGAAGTAATACCTCAAGTGATATCAGATGTTTGTGGTAGCGGAGAGAATCTTGCAACATGTATAACAACATTATCAAGTAAAAGCATACCATCAGCTACTAATATCTACCATCATGATGCAAGCTTAACAAATGGTGCAGGAGATAATAGTTATAGATATTCTGGAGCAAATCCAAATAACTATGTATGTTTTGGAACAAATACAAGTCCATGTTCAACAGATAACTTATATAGAATAATCGGAGTATTTGGAAATAATGTAAAACTAATCAAATATGATTATGCAACAAGTGCATTACTAGGAACAGATGGAGATTATCAAGGTTCAGAAACACCAGATGCAACATATTATAAAGGAAGTTTAACAACAATAGATGCATATTACTGGAATAACTCAACAAGTACAAATACATGGAGTGAAAGTAACTTAAATAAAGTAAATTTAAACACAAATTTCATTAATAATATAGGAGAAGAATGGACAAAAAAAAATAGCAACAACAACATGGAAAGTTGGGGGAAATACATATGCAAATATATCACAAGTAGTACCGGCAACAGCATATCAAAATGAAGTAGTAAGCCCAGTAACGACAAATACAACAGATAATGCAACAAAATACACAGCAAAAATAGGATTAATGTATGTATCAGACTATGGATTTGGTGCAGAACCGAGTGCGTGGACAACAACACTATATAATTATGATGGAAGTGTTAATGGTTCAACAATAAGATCATTAAATTGGATGCATATGGGATACTACGATTGGACTATTTCCCGTGATGCGGGCTATTCTGGTGATGCGTTCTTTGTGTTCGAAGGTGGTCGCGTGAACAGCTATGGCGTGGGCGACGATGTGTACACCTTCTTTGGCGTCAGACTGTCCTTCAATCTTGAATCTGCCATAACCTATGTATCGGGGAGTGGCAGCGCCGACGACCCGATTTTGATAAACTAATACTTTAGGCCATTGCCTTCATGCGTCTGCGGTTAGTGCAGGCGGGGCAGTGGCGCCAGCAAAAGTTAGTAGCAATCTTTAATATATATAATGTATAATTGTAATGCTAAAATAAAAAACTCATCATCTAGATGAGTTTTGTTTTGTCATTTTTCTTTTTCTAGTTAAATAACAATCTCTTTCGTAATTTACTAAATTTGTAAGATAATCTTTATATGTTTTTCTTTTCATTAATTTATTAAATTTATCAGTTAATTCATATATTGAACCATCTTTATCAAATGGATTAATATAAAAGCTTCTATCTAATTCTTTTTGAATACATACTTTCATTAAGTAAGAAACCATCAATATCTAACACCCCATGTAAAGTTATTGTACCAAAATCAGTAAGTACTTCTTCCATAACATAAAATTGTTGCTTTTCTTCATCAAAAGAAATTCTATCATAAAAATCTGAAATAACTTTGTCAAATTCAAATGAATAAATAAAATCTTTATAAAATCCAGGAATAATTATTTCTTTACTTGATAATAGACTTTTTTATTTAATTTTAAACTATTTGGTCTAACACAAAATGAATTAACAGACTTTGAACCTTTTTCATTTATTCTAAAAAAGCTTAATTTTTGTCTACCACAATTACCTTTTAAATCATTTTTATTACATTTTTCTAATATCATAAAATTACTATTATCTAAAACTTTAAAAATAAATACTCCTTCAAATTGATAAACACATTTTTCTGTAAAATTATCATATACAGATATTTTATTTTTTTCTATCTCAACTTTCATATTTACTTCTGGAAATATATATAATGTCATTATTATTTCTCCTTTTGTTTTGGTATTATAGCACAATTTACTTATTTTGACAAATTTTTTAATTTGTTTATGCTATGATGTAATTGGTGATAAAAATGAAAAAAATATTTAAAGATTTTATTATTTTCTGTTGCAATTGGTGGACTTCTAGCTTATCTTTTCTACCGAGATATAAACAAAGGTAAGGGCTATTTCTAAAAAAGAAGAAGTAGTAACCATTTTTCAAACTGGTGTTTTTAAAGACTATAACAATGCTCTTGAGTTTTCTAAAACTTTTGCATCATCCATTGTTTATAAAGACAGTAACTATTATAGAGTAATTATTGCCCTTACATATCATGAAGATGTTAAAACAAAACTAGAAGTAATATACACAAATAAAGAAATAAATTACCATTTAAAAGAAGTCCGAGTATCTAAAGATTTAATAGAAAAAAATAAGTAAATTTGAAAGTATTATACTAAAAAGTGATAAGGAAGAAGTGATAGATAATGTAAATAACAGCATCTTAAAATTATTTTTAACATATATTAAATAATTCTAGACATACTAATAATATGATAAAGAAATATAAAGATTACATTATTTTATTAGGTGTTTTTTTTACTATTTTTATTTGCAAGTCAAGTAAATAGATTTTTTAACTGCTATAAATCCTAATTTAGACACTAGTAAAATAGTTATTAATTATGATAAACATTTAAAAGAAGAACTTGATAATATAAAGAAAATAAATGATATAAAGTTTGATGATAATTTAGATATCATAGTAAGCCGTGTTAAATATAGAGATGTTTATGAATATAGTAATACATTAACAATATTTAAGGGAACAAAGAATAATGTAAACGTTGGTGATGCTGTTTTAACAAATAATGGTTTAGTCGGAGTAATTAGTAAAACTTATGATTATTATTCAGTAGTAAGTTTAATAACAAATAAGAAAAGTAATATTTCTGTTAAAATAAATGATGCAGTTGGTGTTTTAAAATTAGAAAATGGAAAACTAGTGGTAACAAGTATAAATAACTATAAAAATATAAGTATTGGTGATGAAATATATACATCAGGACTTGGAAATTTGCCAGATAATATCTATGTAGGTAAAGTAAAAAAAGTAAGTTTAAATGATACAGAAATTGAAAAGGTAATAGAAGTAGATATTGAAAATAGGTTAGATACTTTAGATTATCTTTTTCATATGGAGGATAAATCATGATTAAAGTATTTATTGATAGCATGATTTATAATTTTACGCCCTTTAAAAGTTTTTTTTCTTTCTAACTAATATTAATTCCAGAAGTTTTATTTATAACCTAACCGTGGGTTTATTCGTAGATTTATTTGTAATTCATTCATTTCCTTTAAATACTATATTTATGTGTATAGTTTATTTAATACATAAGTATTTAAAAATAAATTATTATAATGTAATTAATTACTATGTTTTTAATATAAGTATAGTATTTATATATTATTTAGTTTTTTTGTAGTATTTTTTAACTTTAAAAATATATTTTTTTAATATGTTTATTATAAATAGTGTCTTTATTATAATAAGTTATATTAAAGATAGTAAAGACATAAAATTATATCGGTGATATAAATGGAAGAATATCTAGAAGCTTTTAAAAAAAAAAGAAAAAATGGTCATGAATTTAAAACAAGTTCTAAAATAAATTTAAAGCCCATTATTTCCAAGTTTTTAATCGCTGTGATATTCTTTTTAGTTAGTGTAATATTTACAAATTCAAGTGATAAAAATTTGCTTTTTTATAAAGAACATGTTTTAACAGAAAGCATTCCCTTTACTAAAATAAAAGGGTGGTATGAAGATTTATTCGGAGAAGTACTTCCTAAAAAATGATAATAATCAAATGGTTATGAATGGTCATTTAGTGTATAAAAGTATTGAGAGCTATAAAGATGGTGAAGTGCTTAGCTTAAGTAGTAATACATTAATTAATAATTTAACAAGTGGAGTAGTAGTTTTTGTGGGAGAAAAGGATGATTATGGAGAAACTGTCATTATTCAAGGTGTTGATGGCGTAGATATTTGGTATGGAAATTTAACTAATGTATCTGTAAAACTATATGATTATGTTGAAAAAATAAATTAATTGGTGAAACTAAAGATGATAAATTATATTTAGTAATAAAAAAGAATAATGAATTTATAAAATAGAAGATTATCAAGCTTGATTATACTTCAATATATTTACTTTTCATACTCTTTTTTATGTGGATATATAAGAATAGGTTTAATAATAAGTTTAATTATTTTAGTTCATGAACTTGGTCATGTTTTAGTGTGTCTCATTTTTTAAATATAAAGTTATAAGTGTAACTCTTTATCCTTTCGGAGGCATTACAAAAGTAGAAAAAGATATTAATACTGAAACTAATAAAGAAATAGTACTTGCTCTAGCAGGGATATTTATGCAAATATTACTTATTCCCATAGTTAAGTTTATTAATATTCATGATTATGATATCTTTTTAAAATATAATTTAAGTATAATGTTTTTTAATTTGCTACCTATAATACCTTTGGATGGTTCAATAGTTTTAAAAGTATATTAAATAAATTTTTTTCATTTAAAACATCATATAAATTATATATAATTATTAGTATTATAAGTATTATTTTGTACACTTTATTTAATTATAAATATAGTTTAAATAACTACTTAATACTTGGTGTATTTCTATATAAAATGTATAAGCAAGTTAAGGAATATAAATATATCTATAATAAATTTTTATTAGAAAGATATTATAAAAAAGTATAAATTTAAATATATAAGTACTAAAAAGGGCAATTTGGATATTTTAAAAATAGATACATATCAGTATTTTAAAGAAAGCGGAAAAATAGTAAGTGAGGCTAAAAAACTGCAAGAAAGATTTGACAAAACTAGTATTTAATGATAAAATTAATATGTTTTTAAGTAATTTCTTAAAAAACCGCACAGAAAAGGTTATAAACGTTATGTACCTTAATGGCGCGACTTCGAAAAAAATATAAGGAGGTATGAAATGAAAGCTATATTTGAAACTGGTGGAAAACAATATTATGTTTCTGTTGGGGATACTATTTATGTTGAAAAATTAGATGCAGAAGTAGGAACAGATGTTACATTTGACAAAGTTTTATTTGCAGATGGTAAAGCTGGTAATCCATATGTTGATGCTAAGGTTGTATGTACTGTTGAAAAACATGGAAAAAACAAAAAGATTAAAGTGTTTAAATACAGACCTAAGAAAAATATCGTAAGACTCAAGGTCATAGACAACCATACACTAAGTTAGTTGTTAAGAAAATTGGTTAATGATAAAGGTTAATATTAAAAATAATATCATTACAATGACTGGTCATGCTGAGTATGATGATTATGGCAAAGACATAGTTTGTGCATCAGCGTCATCAATTGTTATTACAAGCATCAATTTATGTTTAAGGTTTGATAAAGATAGCATTAAATATAAGGAAGAGACTGATAAACTAACAATTGAAGTATTAAGTAATGATAAAAATATTTCACTAACAATTGAAAATATGATTATGATGCTTGAAGAACTTGCATCGACATACAAAAAAAAAAATATTAAAATAATTAAGGAGGACATAAAATGAATTTCATGAAGTTAAATATCCAATTATTTGCTCACGTTAAAGCTCAAGGTTCAACTAAAAACGGTAGAGATTCAGCTGGTCGTAGACTTGGTGCTAAAGCAGCAGATGGTGAAACTGTAACTGCTGGTTCAATTCTTTATCGTCAAAGAGGAACTAGAATTTATCCAGGCACAAATGTTGGAATTGGAAAAGATGATACATTATTTGCTAAAGTTACTGGTGTTGTAAAATACGAAAGACTTGGTAAAAATAGAAAAAAGGTAAGCGTATACGAAGCATAAGTATGCGCTTTTTTATTATGGAGGTTTTATGAAATACAACAAAAAATTATATGATACAAGTATGATGCTTAGTGCATACACAGCACGTACAAAAAGAAGTGAAGAAATACTAAAAAACAACGTGAACTATTTAAAATTATCGTTAAAAGATTTAGTCAAATTAAAGAATCTGAAGGATTAGCTTGTGTAACGTTTGTTTCAAAGTTTTATCAAGAACCTGATGAAGGTTATAATCTAATTAGAGAATTAATAGAACTTAATGCAATGGATGATTTAGCTAAAGACTATCTATTATATTTAACTAAAGCTGAATATTTATGTGATAAATATCACACATCATATTTTGAAATAACCTGGGATTATCAAAATTATTATAAATTTATTAAATATCAAGAAGTAATTAATGGACTAGAAAACTTATCAGAAGAATATAGAAATAGATTTATGCAAGATATTGTAAAAACTTCAAAAATATATTGTAAAACTGAAAAAGAACTCAGAAGAAAAAAAGAATAAAATAATCATTATAAATTAATACCTTTAGTATATTTTACTAGAGGTGTTTTTTATTTGAACTTAATTGCACATCGTGGTATATGGAATAAAACGATTAAAGATAATTCATATGAAGCTCTGTTGAATGGCTTAAATAGTGAAAAATATATAGGTATAGAGTGTGATATTAGAACAACTTTAGATAAGAAATTTATAGTTTATCATAATATTTTATATAAAAGGTAATTTAGTAAAAAATACATATTTTAAAGATATGCAAGATATTTTATTACTTGAAGATTTACTTAAAATAAATACAGATAAACTGTTGCTTCTTGAAATTAAAGAAAATGATATTGATAAGAAAAAGATTACTTAGATTACTTAATAAATATCAAAAAAATTATTATATAATGTCCTTTAATACAAAAAGTAATTGAAAGTTTAAGGGATTTAGATAATAAATATAAATATGGTGTACTTAATTATATATTAAATAGTGATGCTGATTATAACTTAGATTTTTTATATGTTTACTTGATGGGGTAGCCACAAATAATATAATTAATAATTTTGAGAAAAGAGGTATTGAGGTTATCATATATGGTACAATTAAAGTAAATAAAAATGTAAAATATATAGTTGATGATATAAAAATGACAAAATAAGTGATAAAAATGAATAAAATTAGTGTATAATTGTAGTAGGTGGTTTGTGTATGAAAATAATTGTATCAGCAGGTGGTACTGGGGGACATATTTACCCAGCTTTAGCTATTATAAAGAAGTTTCAAGAAAAAAGAAAAAAATTTAGAAGTTTTATATATTGGAACACACAATAGAATGGAAAAAGATATTGTTCCTGAGATGGGAATAAAGTATGAAGCTTTAGAAATATATGGCTTTAGTAAAACCGACTTAATGAGAGATTTTAAAAATATATTTTTAATAAGAAAAGCATTTAATAAATGCATTAGTATCATGAAAGAGTTTAAGCCAGACATTGTAATTGGTTGTGGTGGTTATGTAACTTATCCAGTTATTAAGGCTGCACAAAGCCTTGGAATAAAAACATTTATTCATGAACAAAATAGCATACCTGGTAAATCTAATGTTGCTTTATCAAAAAATGTAGATTTAGTGGGAATATCTTTTAAAAATAGCGAAAATTATTTCAAAAAAAAAAAAAGTTGTTTATACAGGAAATCCATGTGGTGAAAGTGCTTTAGATATTCAAAAAACATCTAAGGTTAGTTTAGGTTTTAAGCCAAGTGATAAACTCATTATCATTGTGGCAGGTTCTCTAGGCAGTAATACATTTAATGAAAAATTTAAAGCTTACTTAAGCATGATTGATAAAGAAAAAATACAAAGTTTTATATATAACAGGTAAGTCATATTATGATGATTTTATGAAAGATACAGAGTTTTCTCAAAATGTAAAAAGTAGTTCCATATTATAATAATTTAGCTAGTATTATGAAAGATGCTTATTTAGTTATTTCTAGAGCTGGTGCATCAACTATTTCTGAGATACTTGCTTTAAAAATTCCAAGTATTTTAGTGCCTAGTCCATATGTTGCCAATAATCATCAATACTATAATGCTTTTAGATTTAGTAAATATGAAAGTATCTGAAATTTTAGAAGAAAAAAAATTTAGACCCAAGTATAATTCAAGTTATGATAAATGAACTAGTATATAATGAAAAAAATATAATGAAATGAAAAAAAAAATCTAGAAAGATTAAATGTAAAAAAGCAGCATCAACTATTATATATGATGAAATAAAGGATTTGTTAAAATGAAATATATAGAAAATGCTAATTTAAAACAATATAATACCTATAAAATAAATACTATGGCTAGGTTTATGTATGAACCTGAAAATGTGGAAGAACTAAAAGATTTGCTTAAAAAACTTGAATAATAAAAAAATATAAAATATTACATCTTAGGGGAGGTTCCAATGTTATACTTCCAGATGAAAATTTTGATGGTGCTATCATTAAATTAGACTTAAAAGATTTAGAAATAAAAGATGATATAACTTTTGTGGGTGCTGGATATAATTTAAATAGTTTTATAAAAAAACAATTGATGAAGGCTATACAAATTTAGCAAATCTTTATGGTATTCCTGGCACAGTAGGTGGTGCAATTCGTGGTAATGCCGGAGCAAATGGTAGTGAAATATTTGATTATTTAGTATCGGTGTTGGTGCTTCAAGATAATGATGTAAAATTAATAAATGCATATAATATTGAGCATAGTTATAGACATACATCATTTAAAGAAAATAATGACATAATTTTCGGCGGAGTATTTAAATCAGAAAAAGGCGATACAAAAAAAAGCATGGAAAATAATAAATGAAAACCTAGAAAAAGAAAAAAAATAGTCAGTTTTTAGAATATCCATCTGCTGGTTCAGTTTTCAAAAATCCTGAAGGTTTATCAGCTGGTAAATTAATTGATGAGTGTGGTCTTAAAGGTTATAAAGTAGGTGGGGCTCAAAATAAGTGAGAAACACGCCAACTTTATAATTAACTTGGATAATGCCACAAGTAGTGATATAATATCGTTAATAGAAATTGTTAAAGAAAAAGTAAAGAAAGAAAAAGGTATAGATTTAGAATTAGAACAAGAAATAGTAAAGTGGTGATAAACTATGGCAAAAAAAGTCAAGAAAAAGCTAAATAAAAAAGGACTTTTAGTAGTCCTTACATTATATTTATTTATAATGGCTTTTTATTATTGCTTTAATTTGCCAGTTAAATTAGTTGAAGTTAAAGGAAATACCTTAATTAGTGATGAAAAAGTAATAAATAATGCAAATATTACTGATAAAACAAAACTTTTTGCTTTAAGTAGTAGTATACTTAAGAAAAATCTAGAAGAATTACCAATGATAGAAAGTGTTAAAATTAGTAAACATCTAAATGGTAAAGTTGTGATAACTATTAAAGAGCTTGTAGTATTATATTATAGAGTTTTAGATAAGACCTATGTTTTTGAAAATAATAAGAAAGCAACTACACTTGATACTACTTTAGGTATTCCAACTCTAGTTAATTATGTTCCAAGTGATATTGAAGAAAGTTTGATAAAAAATTAAGTGGAATAAACAAAGATATTCTTTATAAAGTAAGTGAGATAGAGTACTCACCAGATATAAAAAATGAAAAAGTTATAGATAAAAATAGATTTTTGCTTAGAATGAATGATGGTAATTATGTTTATATTAATTTAGCAAATATAAATAATTTAAATAAGTATGAAGAAATCTATGCAACTTTAGATGAGAATGAAAAGGGAGTTCTTAATTTGGATAGTTCAAGTAATAATGGTATTGTATTTCAAACATTTGAACTAATTAAAAAAAGGAAGAGATGCAAAATGAATTATCAGAATGAATTAGATAATTTAATTAAAAGTTTAGATTATAAACCAAATTTACTTCTTCATAGTTGTTGTGGACCATGTTCTACGGAAGTTTTAACTTATTTAGCACCATACTTTAATATAACAGTATTTTATTATAATCCAAATATTGAACCATACGAAGAATATTTAAAAAGAAAAAATGAACAAATTAGATTTATAAAAGAATTTAAAAATGAAAATAAGAAGTTTTTAGATTGTGATTATGAAAATGAAGTATTTCATGAAAATGTTAAAGGTCTCGAAAAATGAAAGAGAAGGTAAAGCTAGATGTCCAGTATGCTTTAGAGTAAGACTTGATTATACTGCTAGAAAAGCTAAAGAATTAAACTTGAATATTTTGGCACAACACTTACTGTAAGTCCTCATAAAAATAGTAAACAAATAAACATTTTAGGTGGCATTATCGGAGATAAATATAATGTAAAATATCTATTTAGTGATTTTAAGAAAAAAGATGGTTATAAGAAAAGTGTTGAACTTGCTAAAAAATATAATTTATATCGTCAAGATTATTGTGGCTGTTTATATGGTAAAAATAATAGAGATTAACCTATTGATTTATTAATTAAATTTTAGTATAATGAATACATGAAGAGAAATCTTCATATAATAAAAAAGGAACATTCGGTATCTCGAATGTCTACCTAGTTAGATAAGAAGACATTTGCCTAGTGGCAGATGTCTATTTTATTACTAATAGCATTAAGACTATTAGTAATATTATAATACATAATCTGTTAAGAAATTTAATTATATAAACTCTTTTCTTCATATGCATTCCTCCCCTCAATAAGCCCAAAGCCCCTGAAAGAAGGTAGACATCCGGATACTTCATGTTCCATGATAATTACTATAACAAATATACTCATGATAATCAAGCATTTATTGCAAACTTTTATTAAATATTTTCTTCGAAAAAATAGCATCATTTTAGCTTGACGAGCAATAACAAAAAATTGTTATAATACAAGTGAAAGATGAGATAAATTATTAACATTATTATGATGCATATGCAGTTGAAAAAGTTTTGTTATATAAACTCTCTTCTTTATTCCTCTTATGTGAGGATAAGTTATTATTAGGTGGAAACTTTAATGTCTATCTAAACATGGTTAAGCGACATTTGCCTAGTGGCAGATGCTTTTTTGAATTTGAATATAAATTGTATTTATATTTTAAAAATATTTTGTATAGTCTGTTAGTTTTTACCTATCAAAATGATATCATAATGGCATATATATGCCAAATTTCTTAAGAATTTTTGTGTGTTTTTTTTTAAAAAAAAATTAGGCTTGTGTTATAATATTTTGACAGAGGTTTTAAGTATGAAATTAAGTGAAGTAGATAGAACAAAATTAAGTCCAATGATGGCTCAATACATGGAAATTAAAGACCAGTATAAAGAAGAACTTGTTTTTTATCGTCTTGGTGACTTTTATGAAATGTTTTTGATGATGCCTTAATTGCATCGCGTGAACTAGAGCTTACTTTAACAGGTAGAGTAGCAGGACTTGAAGAAAGAGTACCAATGTGTGGTGTTCCTCATAATAATGTTAAGCCATATATAGAAAAGTTAGTAAATAAAAGGTTATAGAGGAGCAATATGAGAACAACTTGAAGACCCAAAAGCAACTAAAGGTATGGTTAAAAGAGGAATAGTTGATGTAATTAGTAAAGGAACAATTGCTGACAATGACCTTTTAAATGATAAAGATGCATCATATATAGCAAGTATATTATTTTTTAATGATAGTATTTTATTAACCATTCTTGATATTTCAACTGGATATCTTGCAAGTATGTCTATAGAAAACAATGAAGAAACATTAATTAATGAAATACTTGGACTTAATTTAAAAGAAGTCATTTTTGTAGATAATTTAAATACTGCTTTAATTGATTTACTTAAAAATACATATAATATTGAGGTTACAATAAGTCATGAGTTCTTGTGGGATAAATATGAATATTTATTTAGCACAATAAGTGATGCTCGAGTTAAAAGTGGTGTTGCTCATTTATTCTATTATCTTGACCATCGTCAACTTAAGGATTTAAGCCATATTAATAAAATAAACTATATTAAGAAAAAAATGATTATCTTGAAATGGATATTCATAGTATTCGTAATCTAGAACTTGTGGAAACTCTTAGACTTAAAGAAAGAACATATTCTCTCATATGGCTTTTAGATAAATGTAAAACTGCCATGGGAAGTCGTAAACTTAAAAGTTGGATGTTAAATCCTTTAAAAAACAAAGATGCTATTAATGCTAGATACGATAAAATAGAAAAAGTTAAATAATGAATTTATATTAAAAGATGAATTAAAAATCTATTATATGAAGTTTATGATATTGAAAGATTATCTGGTAAAGTAATAAGTGGTTCATTAAATGCCAGAGATTTAATACAGTTAAAAAAGAGTATTGGTGTTTTACCTGAAATAAAGAAAATAACAGAAAAACTTTGGATTTGATTATGATATTGATACTCATGAAAAGATATTTGAACTTTTAGAAAAATCTTTAGTAGAAGAACCACCAATATCTATTAAAGAAGGTTATATGATAAAAACTGGATTTAATAGTGAACTTGATGAACTAAAAAGAAATTCGTAGTGGGGGGAAAAGATTTTGTGGCTGCTTTTGAAGCAAAGGTTAAAGAAGAAACTGGTATTAAGAGTTTAAAAGTTGGTTTTAATAAAGTTTTTGGTTATTTTATTGAAATACCTAATGGAAGTAAAGAATTTAGTTAAAGATGAATATCATTGGGAAAGAAGACAAACCCTTACTAACTGTGAAAGATATATCTCACCAGCCTTAAAAGAAAAAGAAAGTATGATACTTAATGCTGAAGAAAACATTATTGATTTAGAATATAAATTATTTTTGTGATATAAAGGAAATAGTTAAAAAAGAAGTACCAGCTTTAAATAAAACAGCTGATGCTTTAAGTGAAATAGATGCATTAACATCACTTTCTGTTTGTAGTGAAGAATATAATTTAGTTAGACCAAATATTACAGATGAACACATTATTGATATTAAAAATGGTAGACATCCAGTAGTAGAAGTTGTAAAGTAAATCTGAATATGTACCAAATGATTGTGTAATGGATAATGGCATAAACACTTTACTTATAACAGGACCAAACATGAGTGGTAAATCAACATTTATGAGGCAACTAGCAATTATAGTAATTATGGCTCAGATGGGTTCTTTTGTTCCATGTGAAGCTGCAACACTTCCAATCATTGATAAGATATTTACTCGTATCGGAGCATCAGATGATTTAGTAAGTGGTGAGTCAACGTTTATGGTAGAAATGAAAGAAGCTAGAAATGCAATTCATAATGCTACAGCTAATAGTTTAATTTTATTTGATGAATTAGGAAGAGGTACAGCAACATATGATGGTATGAGTCTAGCTCAAGCAATATTTGAATATATTAGTGAAAATATCGGGGCTTTTACATTGTTTTCAACTCATTATCATGAACTTACAAGACTTGATAAAAAATATAAAAATATTAAAAATGTTCATGTTAGTGCAGTAGAAAATGGTAATGAAATAACTTTCTTACATAAAGTTAAAAATGGTGCAGTTGACAAAAGTTATGGTATTCACGTTGCAAGACTTGCTAAGATGCCTGATGAATTATTAGATAGAGCAGAAGAAATATTAAGTGAATATGAAAGTAATTCTAAAAAGAAAAATCCTGAAGAAAAAGTTCAACTTGCAATGAATTTTGAACCAAATGTTAAAAAAGATGATATAATAAAAGAAACAATAGATAAAATAGATGTTTTAAATACAACACCAATGGAAGCACTTAATATATTATTTGATTTAAAACAAAAGATTAAAAAGGGTGAATAGTTATGAAGTTTAAAGATATGATAAGATTTTTTAAAAAAGTATTTTAAAGGTGAAAAAAGACTTTTTATTAAATCTTTTTTTCTGCTTTTAGCAACAGCTTTAGTGGGAACATTATATGGATATTTAATTGGACTTGCGATAGATAAAGCAAGTAACAGTTCTTTTGCTATAGCCATAGCCATTTTATTTTTAATCTTTGTCATAAACTTAATTGATAATCTTATATTTGATAGATATGGTAAGATTTACATGGAAAAATGTGCAAACAACATGATGGAAAAAAATAGGTTTAGCGGTTTATGAAAAGGTAGGAATGTTACCAGCCAGAGCTTTCGAAGAAAAATCAAGCGGAGAATTTATAAATCGCATAACAAGTGATGCATCAACAATATCTGATTCATTTAGGCAAGTGTTAAGAATTGCTATATCTTTATTTACCTCTTTAATAGTTTTTATCTATATCTGCTTTAACTCTACTTTAGTTGCTTTTTGAAGTTATCATATATTTAGTATTATTTTATCTTTTGTCTAATAAATATTTACCAAGTATAAAAAGAAAGTCAAAAAGAAATAAATAAACAAAAAGATGAAGCAGTAGCAAATGTTTCAGAAAATATTCGGGGTATCAGAGAAATTAGAGCCTTAGGTATTAGAAAGAGTATGAATAATAATTTTAAAAATCTAGTAAGAAATACATACTTTAAAATAAATAAGCAAATGATTACAGAGAAAAACTATAATGCTTGGGTTTATAATTTGAATACAATTTTAGAGTTTGTTATCTTTGCAACATGTATTTTACTTATCATAAATGGAACTGGCACTTTTGCCTTTTTCATGGCCATGACTTATTATGTTTATAGATTTATGAACACTATAGAACTTATGACAAATTTATCTTCGAGTTATCAAAAAAAATGAAAGTTTCAATGGAAAGAATAAATGAAATTTTAGATAATAAACTATATAAAGATGAAACTTTTGGAACCGTTACAAGAACTGATATTGATGGAAATATTGAATTTAAAAATATAACATTTAAATATCCAAATGAAGAAAAAGAAATATTTAAAGAATTTAATATAAAAATACCAACAGGTAAAAAAGATAGCCATTGTTGGTAAAAGTGGGCAAGGGAAAACTAGTATATTTAATTTGCTTTTAAGATATTTTGATGTTGATAGTGGTGTTATATTAATTGATGACTTACCAATTGAAGATTTTACTGAAGATGCATTAAGACAAAATATTGCTATAATACGTCAAGAACCATTTTTATTTAATAAAACAATACTCGAAAACTTAAAAATAATTGACCCATATATGTCATTAAAGAAAATTAGAAATGCGTGTAAGCTTGCTGAAATAGATGATTACATTATGAGCCTTCCTAAAAAGTATGACACCATGATTGGTGAAGGTGGCATTAATCTATCTGGTGGCCAAAAACAAAGACTTGCTATTGCCAGAGCATTACTTAAGGATAGTAAAATAATTTTATTTGATGAAGCAACAAGTGCTTTAGATAATGAAAATCAAGCTAAGATAAAAAAAGCAATTGACAATTTAGTTAAAGACCATACAATTATAATCGTAGCCCATAGATTATCAACTATAATTGATGCTGATATTATTTATCTAATAGATGATGGACAAGTAGTTGATGAAGGAACTCATAAATCATTACTTAGAAAAAATGAAATATATAAAACTTTATATGAAAATGAAGAATAATGTTGCTAAAATAAACACTTTATGATATATTTATCGTGAGGTGTTTATTTATGGCTTTAATTGACTTTTCAAACTGTACAAGATTAAATACAAAGTTATATGGTGGATCCAATGGTTCTAAGATAGGAATATTATATAATAATCAAAAATATTTACTTAAATTTTCATCAAAAGATTGTAAAGGACAATATACAAGTAGTGTAATAAGTGAGTATAGCTTGCCATATTTTTAGTCTATTAGGGTTTAAAACTCAAGAAACTTTACTAGGAACATATTTCAGTGAAAAAGACCATTTAGTAGTAGCTTGTAAAGATTTTACTGAGCCCAATAAAAAGTTTTACGATTTTGCTTCTTTAAAAAATTCAATTATAAGTAGTAGTAAACTGGGTTTTGGAACAGATTTATCTGATGTGTTAACAGTAATTGATGAACAAACTTTATATAATAAGGATATTTTAAAAAAGTTCTTTTGGCAATTGTTTATAGTTGACTCTTTCGTAGGAAATTTTGACCGTCATAATGGCAACTGGGGCTTTCTAATAAATAATGATACTAATAAAGTTGAAATAGCACCAATATTTGACTGCGCATCTTGTTTATATCCAAAATTAGAAGATGAAAAAATAAATAACATTTTAAATGATGAAAATGAAATAGAAAAAAAGAGTATTTGTTTTTCCTAACTCTGCATTAAAAAGAAAAATTAAAATAAATCCGTACTTTTATATTAATTCTTTTGAAAGTATTGATTGTAGTAAAGCTTTATTTGATATATTTCCCAAGATAGATATGAATAAAATAGAAAATTTAATAGATGAAATTCCCTGTATTTCTGATTTAAGAAAAAAATTTTATAAGACAATACTTAATAAAAGGTATGATTTAATACTAAAGCCTGCATATGATCTAATAAATGAAAATAAATTTTTGTTAGAATTATAAACTAAAACTATCGATATTTATAAAAACGGATGTCATATATGAATGGTTATCAAGAGTGTTAAAAGCTAGGTAATCCCTAGCTTTTAGTATATTATCCAAGTGCGACATCAAATATCATCATGATTAAGAATCCAAATATTGTAAATAGGGCCATGAGGTCTTTTTTTTTCATTTGTTTGACTTTCAGGTATTAGTTCTTGAACCACAACATATATCATAGCGCCACCTGCAGATGCAAGTAAAATTGGAAGTAATATTTGAACTTTCATAACAAGTATTGCTCCGATTACAGCTGAAATTGGTTCAACAATTCCACTTAAAACTCCGAAGAAAAATGCTCCAGCGGTACTCATTCCTTCGCGTCTTAATGGTAGTGATACAGCAGAACCTTCTGGAAAATTTTGAATGCCAATACCAATTGCAAGCATAACTGCTGCTGCAAGTGTTGCTCCATCTAAATTGTATGCAACAGAGCCAAAGGCCACCCCTGATAGCCATACCTTCAGGAATATTGTGTAAGGTAATTGAGAAAATAAGCATTAAACTTCTTTTTAAACTACTTGAGTTTTCTTTTTTTGTTGTAAGTTTATCAAATATTTTATCCCCGACAAATAAAAGTAATCCTCCCAGTAGAACTCCAAAAGATACAACTAACCAAGAGATTAATTTTAGAGAATTTGCCATTTCAATTGCTGGAGATAAAAGACTCCAAAATGTAGCAGCTAGCATAACACCTGCAGATAAAGCAAGCATCGCATCCATTGTGTTTTATTTACCTTTTTTAAAGAAAAATACAACAGCTGATCCCAGTGAAGTAATAGCCCAAGTAAACATTGTAGCAATAAGTGCCTGCCATGGGTAATTTAAATTAATATACCAATTAATCATATTCGCTCCTTTTTCGTTCATTAGTATCTTATGAAATAAAAAAAAATGTTGTGATTTTACTTTAGAAATTTACTTTAGTTGGTTATAATAACATTTAAGTTTAGGAGGTGTTTTATGACATTTAATATTCCCGTCATCTTACTTAAGAATTTAGTGATACTTCCTAATCAAGAGATAAAACTTGAACTTAAAAATGTTATAAGTGGCAAAGCCATAAATGAAGCAAGTAGTAATTTTAAAGGAGAAATCCTAGTTATAGCTCCGACAGATGTTTTGGAAGAAGAACCTACAGCTCAAGATTTACCTAAAGTTGGTGTTATTGCAAGGATAAAGAACAAACTTGATAATGATGGTGTTATCGAAGTTAAACTAAGAGGTCTACGTAGAGTAGCAGTTAGTAAATATTTTCAAGAAGTAAATAGTGACATTTTATATAGTGAAGTAATGTATATAGACTTACCATCTTTAGTGCCTGAAGAAGAAAATGCTATATTAAAAAAATTAGTAAGTGTCTTAAAAGAATATATAAATGTATCTAAAACAGTATCTAATGATATATTAACTTTTGTATCAAGTAATAAAGATTTAAACAAAATAACAGATGCTATTACATCATTTTTACCATTTAATATAACTAAAAAGCTTGAATATATGGAAGAAATTAATCCTATAAAAAGAGCCAAATCTTTAATTAAAGATATGTATGAAGAAATAAAAGTTGCAGAAATTGATAATGAACTTGAAGAAAAAGTTGATGAGTCATTTCAAAATGACCAAAGAGAATATATTTTAAAAGAAAAAAATGAAAGTTTTAAAACAAGAACTCGGGGAAGATTCATGGAAAAATGAGGAAGTTTTAGAATACAAAAAAGCATTAGAAAAGCTAAAAATAGATAAAAAAAATTAAAGGAACACATAAGTCATGAAATAGATAAATATGAAATAATGAATGAAGCAAGTCCTGAAGTAAGTGTAATGCATAATTATTTAGACTGGATTATAAATTTACCATGGAATAAATCTAAAAAGAAACTGCTAATTTCGATGCTGTATATAAAGAACTTGATAAATCTCATTTTGGCATGGATGAAATTAAAACTAGAATCAGTGAATATATAGCTATAAAAAAATTTAAATAGAAATATCAAAAGTCCAATTATATGTTTAGTAGGTCCTCCAGGTGTAGGTAAAACTACTATAGCAATGTCAATTGCTAATGCTTTAAATAGAGATTTTTATAAAATAAGTGTTGGTGGTTTAAATGATTCAACAGAACTTATTGGTACAAGAAGAACATATTTAGCATCAGCTCCAGGTAAAAAATAATTCAAGGGCTTTATAAATGTGGAAGCAATAATCCCGTAATATTAATTGATGAAGTTGATAAAATGGTTAAAGATTATAAAGGTGATCCAGCTGCAACGCTTTTAGAAATCCTAGACCCAAATCAAAATAAAATATTTACAGATAACTATATTGAAGAACCATTTGATTTAAGTAATATTTTATTTATATTAACAGCAAATAATGACGAAAATATACCAACAGCCATCTTAGATAGAGTAGAAGTTATAAATTTAAGTAGTTATACAGTTTTTTGAAAAGAAAGATATAGCTAAAAACTATATGCTTCCTAAAATATTACTTGATAATATGGTATATGATAGCAAAATTAAATTTAGTGATGAACTATTATGTTTTATAATAAATAATTATACTTCTGAAGCTGGAGTTAGAGATTTAGAACGAGTTTTATCATCACTTGCTAGAAAAATAACTATCAATAATGTAAAAGTATTAAATGAAGATAGAGTAATAAGATTACTTGGAAGTCCAAAATATAAAAGTGCAGAAGAAGAAATAAATGAAATAGGTACTATAAATACTTTAGCGGTATCAGGTTTTGGTGGAAGTTTATCTAAATTAGAAGTTTTAACATGTAAAGGTAGTGACAAATTAACAATTACAGGCAATACAGGAAATATTCTAAAAGAAAGTATAGAAGTAGTATTAAGTATGCTTAAGAGTAAATATAAGTATAATTTTCATAATGAAGATTTACATATTCATTTTTTAGATGCATCAAGTAAAAAAAGATGGACCATCTGCAGGACTTGCCATTGCTGTAGGTTTATGCAGTGTAAAAAAGAAGGAGAAAAAAGTACCTAGTAATTATGCTTTTTACAGGTGAAGTATCCTTGAATGGAAACATTCTAAAATTGGAGGACTCAAAGAAAAGTTAGTTGCTGCATATAATAAAAAATATCAAAGTAGTGTTTATGCTAAAAAAAGTAATAGTGAAGATTTAAAGGATGTACCTAAAGAAATTACAGATAACATGGAAATAATTCCTGTTAGTAGCTTCAATGAAGTATATACAAAACTATTTAAATAATGTATAATGAAAGAGTGAGGGAAGTGAAAATATGAAAAAATTAGATATTTATAAAACACTTAAATATCTATCTCTTTTAATGAAATTAATACTAATATTAATAAAATTACTATAGATACTAGAAAAATTGAAAAAAACGATTGTTATATTGGTATTAAAGGTGAAAAAAATGATGGAAATAAATTTTTTATGGATGCTTTTGAAAAAGGAGCAAGTTTAGTTATACTAGATAACTTTGAAATGACAGATGAGATAAATGACTATTTAGTTAAAAATAATAAATCTATAATAGTAGTAGAAAACACAATTAAAGCTTTAGGTGACTTAGCTGAAAGACAATACTAAAAGAAGTTTATTTTATAGTCCAGTTGTTGCCATTACTGGTTCAGCAGGAAAAAAGAAGATTTACATAAAAAAAATAGGTATTGTTGTAAAAAATGAAAAAAATAGATATTTTAGTAACTGTTGGAGATGAAGCATCATATATTAATGAAGGCGCTATAGAAGCTGGATATAATAAAGAAAATAGTTATCATTTTTTAAAAGATAATAAAACAGCGATAGAATTTATAAATACTATAAAGAAACAAGAAGATAATATCTTAGTTAAAGCTAGTAATTCCATGAATTTCAAAGAAATAGTGGATTCTATTAAATAAGGAGGATTAATGAAATTAGGTGTTATATTTGGTTCTTCATCGACAGAACATGAAGTATCAGTCGTAAGTGGCAATAATGTTATAAATAATTTGGATAAGAAAAAATATGAAGTTATTCCAATTTACTTAGATAAGAACAATAATTGGTACACTTGCGAAAATTTTCAAATAGAAAAGTTTGGAGAACTTCCAAAGAAAACAAAACCAATTAAGAATGTATTTGAATTTTTAAAGAAGCTAGATTGTGTATTTCCTGTTATGCATGGCAAAATGGGGGAAGATGGTAGTATTCAAGGTTTTCTAGAAGTTCTTGGTATTCCTTATGTTGGATGTAATATTTTAGCAAGTAGTGTTTGTATGGATAAAATTTATACAAAAGCAATTTTAAAAAAGTATCAGATGTATCTCCGGATATTACTATTATTAAAGAAAATAAAGATTTATATTATTATGATGATTTAAAATTAGTAAAAAGGTAAATATTAAAGATATAGATAAACTAATAAATGAAAAGTTAAATTATCCAGTATTTATTAAACCATCTAGATTTGGTTCATCAGTTGGAGTTACTAAAGTAAAGAACGGAAAATCATTAAAAAAAGCTCTATTTGAAGCTTTAAAAATATGACAGTGAAGTCTTAATTGAAAAAGAAAAAAAGGAAGAGAACTTGAATGTGCAGTTTTATGTGGCAATTCTTTAGAAGTTGGTGAAGTTTTATCAGCTGAAGAATTCTATGATTATGATGCAAAATATCAAAATGAAGAATCTAAGACTGTTATACCTGCAAATATTCCAAAAGAAATAAAAAATAATATTAAAGATATAGCCCAGTTATCATTTAGAGCCACTAATTGTAAAGGCTTGGCTAGAGTAGACTTCTTTTTAGAAAATGAAACAAATAAAATAATTATAAATGAGATAAATACAATGCCAGGTTTTACAGACATAAGCATGTATCCAAAACTTGCAGAATCAGCAGGTATATCTTATAAAAAATTATTGGATATTTTAATAAAAGATGCTTTAAAAATAAATAATTTGTGTTAAAGCATAGTTAAGAAATCGATGCTTCATTCGCTTCGGGCGTGTCCTTTGTGGCCGGCTATTTAGCTGGATTCAGCAAAGTTTGGAGATAAGATTTCTTTTTTTACTTAAAAAGCAATTTTTAAAAGCAAAACAATTGACATAAATTACAAAGTATGATAATATCTTGTTATAAAAGAAATCGATACCCCATTCGCTTCGGGCGTGTTCTTTGTGGCTGGCTTTTTATAGTCTTGTTTCAGCAAAGTTTGGAGATAAGGTTTCTTTTTTTTCTTGTAATCATTTTTTTTCTAAAAAAGTAGTTAAAATGGTGAAAATCATTTTCTTATTTGAAACTATTAAAAATACAATATATGTGTTCCCATTAATGTTTTTCTTAAACCTTAGTGCATTCTTTTCTTGACATCTGTAAAAGATACAGCATCAAAGTTTTTGACAACTTCTGGAGCTGTCAAAATATAATCAACACAATCATCAATTGTCATACCATCTTTTTTTATGTGTCTAATATCAGATTGTCTAATAATTAATGCATATTCATTGTCACAATTAATAACATCTTTAATTTTATCTTTTTTTGATATTAGATAGTGTTTGAGTTATTTTGTTTATACATTCTTGTGGCAAAATTCAATATAAAAATTGTCATTTTCATCTTTTTTGATTAAAAGACCTTCTTATTATTTTTCAAGTTCTTCACTATCTTTGCAAATAACATTGTTTTTCCTTTGTAATATTTCTTCTTTTCTTGAGACACTAAATTTAATTAGTTTATTATTTTCTATCATAGTAAAAATAACACTTTCTAAGTATTACATGTTTTAGACTATAATTATCTAGGTAATACTGTACTTGTTATTTTTTATCTGTTAAATTTATTTGCCCCTAGTAGCAATGTTTGTAGTATAACATATAAATATTGTTTATACAATATAATTTTTTCTTTTTAAATGATAAAATTAGCAAAAAAAAAACATATAATTTAACTAAAAGTACTTGTAAAAATTCCATATTTTTTGGTAGAATTTTAATTGCTGTAAATGCAAATATTAAACATTGATATGGATTAAGCCATCGAGTGCCGAAGAGGTGTTGGGTTAAGTTGAAGTATCAAGAAGTTGAAAACGAAGGAGGGAATAATTTATGGCAGTAGTTTCTATGAGTTATTTATTAGAAGCTGGAGTTCATTTTGGACATCAAACAAAAAGATGGAACCCAAAAATGAAAGAGTATATTTTTACATCTAGGGATGATATTTATATTATCGACTTAGAAAAAACAAAAGCATGTTTAGAAGCAGCTTACGAAGAAGTTAAAAACATCGCTAGTAATGGTGGTAAATTCTTATTCGTAGGTACTAGAAAACAAGCACAAGAAGTTTGCTTAGAAGAAGCAACAAGAAGTAATTCTTACTATGTAACTGAAAGATGGTTAGGTGGAACACTTACAAATTTCAGAACAATCAGAAGAAGAGTTAAAAGACTTGAAGAAATCGAAGAAATGGAAAAGAATGGTACATTTGATTTACTTCCTAAAAAAAGAAGTTGTTGGACTTAAAAAGGAATATGAAAAATTAAATAAAGTACTATGTGGTATCCGTGCAATGGATAAACTTCCTCAAGCATTAATTATTGTAGATCCTAAGAAAGAATACAATGCAATTAAAGAAGCTAGAAAGTTAAATATTCCAGTATTTGGTGTAGTTGATACTAACTGCGATCCTGATGATGTTGATTATGTTATTCCAGGAAATGATGATGCTGTAAGAAGTATTAAAGTTATGTTAGGAGTTCTAACAAATGCTATATGTGAAGCAAATGATTTACCACTTGATGACTATGTAACTGAAGATGAATTAAAAAAGCATCTACAAAAGAAGAAGTTAAAGAAACTAAAACTGAAGAAGTAAAAGTTGATGAAACAGTTTTAGAAGAAATGAAAGAAATGGAAAAAGCTGATGAACTTGATGGAAAGACATTAGCAGACCTTAAAAAAATTAGCTAAAGAAGCTGGTATTAAAGGTTATTCAACAATGAAAAAGACGAATTAGTTGCAAAACTAAGTGAATAAGGAGGATATTTATGGAAGTAACTGCAAGTATGGTTAAAGATTTACGTGAAGCTACTGGAGCAGGAATGATGGATTGTAAAAAAAGCTTTAGCAGAAACTAATGGAAACATGGATGAAGCTGTTAACTACCTAAGAGAAAAAGGTATAGCTAAATCTGCTAAAAAGAATCTAGAATAGCTGCAGAAGGGTTAGCAAATATTTACGTAGATGGAAATAAAGCTGTAATCCTAGAAGTAAATAGTGAAACAGACTTTGTTAGTAAAAATGAAGAATTTAAAGAAATGATTAATACAATTGGTAAAAGCTCTACTTAACTAGTGATGTTAAAACTGTTGAAGAAGCTAAAGAACTTCAAACTGAAGAAGGTACAATTGGTGAATTAATTATTAATAAAACTGCTAAAATTGGTGAAAAACTATCTTTAAGAAGATTTGAAATTTTAACTAAATCAGACGATGAACATTTTGGTGCATACATTCACATGGGTGGAAAAATTGCTGTGTTAACAGTTGTTAAAGGTGCATCTGAAGATGTTGCCAAAGATGTAGCAATGCAAGCAGCAGCTATGAAACCACTTTATTTAAATATTAGTGATGTTCCAGCAGATGTTCTTGATAATGAAAAGAATGTTTTAAAAGAACAAGCTATGAATGAAGGTAAACCAGCAGAAATTGCTGAAAAAAATGGTTCAAGGTAGAATTCAAAAATTCTATAAAGAAATATGTTTAGCTGAACAACCATTTATCAAAGATGGTGATGTATCAGTTGCTAAATATGTAGCTAACAATGGTGGAGAAATATTAAAAATGGTACGTTATGAAGTAGGCGAAGGAATGGAAAAAAGAAATGATAGCTTTGCTGAAGAAGTAATGAACCAAGTGAAAGGTAATTAATTAAAGTAACCCTGATAGTGGGTTGCTTTTTTTTTCTTATTTATGGTATTCTATTAAAAAGAATAGGAGATGGATTATATGGATAAGAACAAATCATTTTACTTAACATTAGTTGTAGTATTTTGTGTTGTACTTTCAGGACTTGGTGGTTATTTTATAGGAACTCATTTTGGTGAAAAAGAAACTATTAAAAATGAAGTAAAAAAAAGGATGAAGAAAAGAAAAATGAAGAAATAAATGCTAACGATATTAAAGTAGCTGACTTAAGTAATTATGTGTATACAGCATTATATAGTTATTTAAAAAGTGGTGAAAAGAGTTTAAATAGTTATTTAAATAATTTAAGTAATGACCAAAAAAAACTATATGTAGCGGGACTTTTAAATTTCGAAGATGAAGATAACAAATACAATAATAAAAAATATACTGATTTAAAAAATAAATTAATAGATGTATTTGGAACAGATTTAAATCTTCAAGCAAAAGATTATTATACACTTGCAGATGATAAAGAACCATTATTTATATATAATAAAGAAACAGATGAATTTGTATATAATGAAAATACAATTGGTACAGATGCTCTAGTGGATTTTTGATTCTAGGTTATATTTATAATTATAAATTAAAAGATAAAAATATAGAAAATGATGAACTAGTTATAACTTATTATGGACTATATGCTTATCAAGATGAAATAGGACCAACAACATTATCAAATGATAAAAATATTGAAAGAATACTTAATTATGAAGAAGAAAGTAATGGTATGACTGATGAAGAATATTTAGAAAAAGCATTTAGTAATAATAAAGATGATTTCTTTAAATTTAGTTACATTTATAAAATAATTAATGATAAATATGTTTTAGTAGATTTCAAACAAGCTTAGGCTTGTTTTTTTTGACAGAAAATTTACATATATAGGTTAAGTCCACTTTATAATAAAGCAAAATTTTGGTAAAATATAAATGGAGATGTAGTTTGATGGAAAAAATATATATTAAAAATGAAAAACTATTTAAAAATAAAACTCAAATGGTAATTTATATAATTTTGTTTTGTTTACTAATTTATGGATTTATTTATTTTGGCAAAAAAAGATTATAAAGTAAAGGTAAGTGATAATGAAAGATTTGCAAGTGAATTTAGTTTAGTATCTAAAGATAATGTTTTTAAATATGTAAATGCAACAGATGCTAGAATGGTCGCTAAAGGTGCTAAAGGTATAGTATTATTTGGAACTAAAAATGAATGGGTTAATTATTATGCTTACATGGTAAATAAAATAGCTAAAGAAGTTGGAGTAAAAAGAAATATATTATTATGATTTTACTAAAAATAGAAAAGACAATAACGGAACATATGAAGATATAGTTAAAACATTAAGTAATTATGTAACATATAATGATAAAGGTGTAGCAGAAATATATGCACCGACACTTCTTGTTGTAAGTAATGATGAAAGTTTTTATTTGATAGCGAAACTTCTTTCATAAATGGAGAAATAACACCAAGTACATATTGGAATACTGCAAAAGAAGATGCAAAAAAAAAAATGAAATAAGAGAAGCTTTTTATAAAGTATTTAAATAAATAGAGGTATATATGGATAGTACAAAAAATAAAATAGGAGTTATATTTCTAGGTATTGTTCTTTTAATATTTATAGTGGGTGGTTACTTCTTTATGAAATATATGGTAAATAATCCTACGAAAGAAAAAAAGAAAGGTATCGTAGAACTTAAACAAATGAAGTAAGAATAAATAATAAAAAAGATTATATTTATTTTGATAATAGTGTAGAAATAATAGATGATATATTCAAACAAGATATAATATTAAATTTTAAAGGACTAGAAGATGAAAATAGTAAACTTCATAATGAACTTGAAGAGTTATCAAAAAAGGAAGTTAAAGTAACAAGTGAAGAAATACCTGAAGGCGTTACATGCGAAAATGATTTATATAGTTTTTCTTACAGAACTTATGAAGTAACAGAATTTAGTAGCTATGCAAGTGTAGTTATTATGGATTATGATTATAATTGTGTAAATGGTAGTGTTCCAACTAATATAAAATCATATGTAATTAATAAAGACAATGGTAATATTATAACAAATGAAGAATTATTAAGTACATTTAGTATTAGTGATGATAAAATAATAGAAAGTTTAAATAAAAGACTAGCTGATACACAAGTACTTGATGGAGAAGTTGGAGTAATTGATACAGAAAATACAATAAATGATTTTAAAAATGGTACCTTTGGAACAAATAAAGCCTTAAGTATTAGCAAAAATGGCAAATTAGTTATTAATTTTATTGTAAAATCTAATAAAATTAATTATAATGATAGTATAGAATTAAATTAAAGGAGAAAATTATGGATTCAGAAAAAAGATGATATCAACAATTGATAGTTTAAAAAATAAACTTACTACAATTAGAGCAGGAAGAGCCAATCCAGCAATGCTGGGTGGTATAATGGTAAGTTATTATGGGGCACCAACACCAATTCAAAAGTGTGGCAAATATTACAGTTCCTGAAGCTAGACAATTATTTGTTAAACCTTTTGATAGAAGTACACTTAAAGATATTGAAAGAGCAATAAATGAAGCTAATTTAGGAATAGCACCAACTAATAATGGAGAAATGATTATTTTAACTATTCCAGAACTAACTGAAGATAGAAGAAGAGAATATGTTAAACAAGCAAAAGCTATCGGAGAAGAAGCAAAAGTTGCTCTTAGAAATATTAGACAAGATGCTAATAATGAAATTAAAAAAAAGAAGAATATCCTGAAGATGAAGAAAAAATGTATTTAGAAGAAATTCAAGAATTAATTACTAAATATAATAAAATTGTTGATGATGAAATTAAAGTAAAAGAACAAGAATTAATGCAAGTTTAATTCTTGCTTTTTTTTATGCAATGACAACATCCAATACTAAATTTATATAAAATAAATAGGTTTTTTTTTTTTTTTTTTGCTTATAATTAGTATATAATAAAAAAGAATATCCAGTGTGATATTGTTAAAGAATGAGGTAGTATGATGGAAAATAAGAAAACAAAAATAATAAGTATAGTGGCAAGTGTATTTATATTATTGCTTTTAATCGGAGCAACTTATGCTTACTTTATAGTCGGAGGAAATACAGGTTCAAGTACAAGCTTAGATGTTACATCATCAACTTTAGACACTCTTTCTTTTCAAGTAGGAAATCCAATTAATATAAATGTTAATCAGTTTAATTTTGGAGAAAATGCAGGTAATCAAAGTGGAACTACAAAAGCAATTGCAACGATTAGTGCGAGTAATTCACCAAATACAACAAAGTATTCTGAAAGATATAATATCTACTTCGTAATTGAAGCAAATGATTTTGTTTATACAACAGATGATGCTAAAGCAGAAATACTTTTAAATGTTACAGACCCAAATGGCAATAAAGTAGAAAATATAACTGGACTTGTAAATACAGGTACAGGTTTTGATATAACAACAAGAACAGGTGGTTTTTACTTGTAGCGGATTATGATATTGAAGCAAATAGAGCTCAAACAGTATCCCAAGAATGGAATGTAGAAGTGACATTTGTAAATTTAGAAACTAGTCAAAATAAAAATGCTGGTAAATCATTAATGGGTAAACTTTATCTTACAAAAGAAAAAATGAGTAGTTATGAAGTAGCACAAATAAGTTCGTTAGAACCAACCACAACTTATAATAGTATTACAGCTAATTTAAATGTATCATCGGGTTCAGCAAATATTGCAAAATACTACTTTGGCATTGAAAAAGTGTCAAGTAGTACAACTGGATATATTCAAAAACAAAAAACATATATAAAATCTCTTGCCGTATCAGATGTTAAATTTACAGAAGCAGATAAGCCTAAGTATACTTTTTTCTAATCTAGATGATAACACAACATATAAGATATATAGTTATGGTATAGATAAAAATGGAATAAAAACGAATACATATGAAACAGAAATAACAACAAATGAATATAATAATCCAAAAGTAAATAGTGTTACGCATATATCAACATTAAATTCAATAACTATAAGTGTTAGTGCAAGCAAAGGGGATAATGAAATAGTAAAGTATTTCTTTTCAAAAGATAATGGAGCAACATATGACGAAAGCACGTCAAATAGTTATGTGTTTAATAACCTAAATGATACAACAGAATATAAGATAAAAGTAAAAAGTACAAGATAGTTATGGAAGATATTCAACAGAATATTTTGAAGCTATAGCAACAGAAACATATATATTACCAAGTGTAACAAGTGTTACACCGGCAACAAAATATAATCAAATAAGTGTATCAGTTGTTGGCGCAAAAGGAACAAATAATGTTGCAAAATATTATTATTCAATTGATAATGGAACATATGTAGAGTCAGCAAATACAACTTATACATTTACTGGACTTTCAGAAAAGACTACACATACAATAAAAGTTAAATTGGCAGATACAGAAGGAAGAATGTCAAATGAATATAGTTTAAGTGCAACAACAGATGCATATGTAGTACCAAGCATAACTAATGTAACAACAACAAGTACAACAGATTCAATAACAATAAAAGTAACAGGAAAAAAGGAGATGGAACAATAAGTAAGTATTATTATTCAAAAGACAATGGTTCAAACTATGTAGAAAGCACATCAAGTAGTTATACTTTTAGTAATTTGACAGGTGGAACAATATTTTATATAAAAGTTTATGTTAAAGATAGCAATAATAAGGAAAGCAGTGTTTCCTCTACTTCTGTTAGTACAAAATTATTGTTAAGCAATGTGTGTACTAGTGGAACAAATTTAGCATCATGCATAAAGAAGTTTGGAGATAAGGGATCATCTGCTACAAATGTTTATATACATAATAGTAGTTTAGCAAATGGCGCAAACGATAATTCATATAGATTTGCCGGAGAAAATCCAAATAATTATGTATGTTTTGGTTCTAATGAGAGTTCTTGTCCAGAGGATAATTTATATAGAATAATTGGAGTATTTAATAATCAAGTAAAATTGATAAAAGATGGTTATGCAAATAGTAATTTGCTTGGAAACGATGGAGATCATGAATCAAGTGTTGGTTTAAGCTCGGTTTATTACTGGAATAATTCTGGATCAAACACATGGAGTACAAGTTTATTAAATAAAACAAATTTAAATACAAATTTTGTCAATAATATAGGAAGCACATGGGCAAATAAAATAGCGACAACAACATGGAAAGTAGGGGGGAAATACGCAGACAAATATAGTCAGCGTAGTGCCGGCAACAGCATATAAAAATGAAATAATAAACCCAGTGTCAACAAATACCACAGATGGAGTAACAGAATATACAGCTAAAATAGGTATGATGTATGCATCAGACTATGGGTTTGCAGCAGATCCTAGTACTTGGACAAAAGTTTGTCTTCTTACAGGCAAGGTAATTGGATGTCATATAGTAATTATGAATGGACAATTTCTAGGAGTTCTGATAACTCGTATCGTGTAATATGTGTGAGTGATAGGTTACGTTTGAGTGCATGTGACGCAGCATATTCCACTTTTGTTAGACCAGTTTTTTATCTTACAAATTCTGTTATTTATTCTGAAGGAGATGGTACTCAAAGTTCACCAATTCGTTTATCTAATTGATGGACAATTTAAAAAAAATATCAGCAAAATCTAACAAAAAGAGGTAAAAAGTTCGACGAATGTTGAAAAATTTGCCTCTTTTTGTATTTAAAGTTTACCCATAGGTAAGAATTGTTGGATAAATAAAGAATATACAAAATAAGTGTAAAATAGATGTAAAATTTATTGCATCTATTTTTGTTTGTGTTAAAATGTAATTAGAAGAAAGGAAAAAAGAAAATATGAAAAAATTATTAGAATGTCAAAATTTGTGTAAGAGTTTTGGAAAAAAACAAATATTAAAAGATGTTTCCTTTGAAATAGATGAAGGAGATATACTAGCATTTATTGGACCTAATGGAAGTGGTAAAACTACAACAATTAAACTATTGTTAGGACTTCAAAAAATTGATAAAGGTAGTGTAAGTATTAATAACTATGACATTGAAAAAGACTTTGTTAAAGCTATTGAAAAAGTCGGAGCTATTGTTGAAAATCCTGATACATACATGTATCTTACTGGCTGGCAAAATTTAAAGATAATAGCAAATCTATACAAAGGTGTAACTGATGAAGAAATTAAGAAAATCGTTAAACTCGTTGACCTAGAAAAAAGAATAAACGATAAAGTAAGCAAATATTCTTTAGGTATGCGTCAAAGACTTGGAATAGCTAGAGCCCTAATTAACAAAACCAAATGTATTGATACTTGATGAACCAACAAATGGACTTGATCCAGAAGGTATTAAAGATTTAAGAAATTTACTTAAAAAAGTTAGCAAAAGAAGGAATGGGTATTCTAATATCTAGTCATAACTTAGCAGAACTTGAAAGTTTTTGTAATAAAGTATTAATTATTGATAATGGTAAAATTATAGAAACTAGCAAGGTAAGTGAATTTAAGAGTAATGGTAATAAGTATATATTTAAAGTAAGTAATACTGATAATCTTGAAGTAGAAGGCATATATCAAGTAAAAGGTGATGAATTTGCTTATGATGGAAGTAAAGAAGAAATAGCTAAATTAATAAAGACTTTAGTTAAAAAAGAATGTTGATATATATGAAGTTAAAATGGAAGAACTTACTTTAGAAGAAGCCTTCTTAAAAAAGACTGGGGAAATAAAAATGTTTAATTTAATAAAGAATGAAGTGTATAAAATATTACATAAAAGAGGAACATTTATTGTTTTAATTATAACAGCTTTATTTATTACATTAGTGTCATATTTAATTGGTCATGAACAAGTTAATTATGTATCCACAGAAAGGTATTATAATAGTGATACTGGAAGTGTAGCTGAAAATAAAACAAATCAAGAAATGAATGAATTAAGTAAAAAATATAATGATAAAACATGGCAATACTATGTAATGGATTATGTATATACTATAATAAGTAATTACAATTATGCAAAAAGAAGGTAATTATTTAGATGAAAATATTGAAAATGAATATAATACTATTAAAAAAACATTAACTAGTGATGATTGGAAATATTTTGTTAATGTAAATACAAAAAGTTTAAAAAATGAATTAAAAGATTATGAAGAAAACTTAAAAAGTGCAACAAGTGATAAAGCCAAAAAAAAAGATATAGAAGCCGAAATATATAGAATTAATGTTGCTATTGAAATGAATGAATATCGCTTAAAAGAAAATGTTAAATATGGTAATGATTCTATAAATAATGCAATTGATGATGTAATTTCTTTAGCATCACAAGTTAAAACTTACGAAACAACTACGAATGAAGAAACTAAAACACAACTGGAACAAAGTGTAAAAAGTTATTATAAATCTAGGTATATTTTAGAAAATAAAGAGGATATTAATAATGAAAGCAATTTAAGATATATAATGACTAACTTTTATAGTGAATATACATTCTTAATTCTTGTATTTGGTGTTATGATTGCTGGAGCTATAGTAAGTGAAGAATATAATAAAGGAACAATTAAATCTCTTCTTATAACCCCATATAAAAGATCAACTATTTTGCTTTCTAAGTTTATAACAGTTATAATATTTACTATTTTATTTATAATAATTAGTTATTTAATGCAAATTATAATAGGTGGTTTATTTCTAGGATTTGGTTCTTTAAGTAACCATGTAGTTGAATATAATTTAGCATCTAAATCTCTTGAAGTAATGAGTTTATCGAAATATGTACTTTTATACTCAATTGCTAATTTACCACAAATAATACTTCTTGTTACATTAGCATTTGCTGTTTCAACAATTGTTGGTAATACTGCTTTTGCCATTGTAATAACTTTTGCAGGTGTAATTGGTTCTTCAATTATAAATATGTTTGCATCTGCCTACAAAATAGAAATACTTAAATATTTTGTAACAACAAACTGGGATTTTAACTATTATCTATTCGGAGGTACAAGTCCTTATAAAATAGGTTTAACTCATGCAATTATTGTATGTATAATATATTTCTTAATAATGGTTATAACATCATTTATTGTATTTAATAAAAAAGAATATAAAAAATATATAAAGGGATGTGATTAAATGAAAAGAAAAAGGCATAAAATAAAGAAAAAACATTAGGCTTTTTAGCCATAAGTTTATTACTTGTGGCAATTTCTTTGTTTAAAACTTTTTTCTTTTGCATATCCAAATAATGAAGAAAAAACTAAAAAGTAAGTGTAAGTGATATAAATGATTATGAAAATATGCAAGATAATTTAGTAAGTAGAATAGATTTTGATGATAAAATAACTAATATTGTAAGTATTGTTGATGATAGATATATATCTAAGTTATTTAATTTTAAAACTGGTGAAGAAGTTTCCATTGAAAGTATATTAAAAAATGATATGGTTGATGCTTTCTTTAAAAAAGTAAAAAGAACTTTTATATTTAAAATATCCTAAGTTTATTGCCAGTAAGTTAGAACTTCTTAATAAAACTAATAGTTATTATTTAAAAGAAAAATGAACTTATTATGTATTTTTATGATTATGAAATAGAACCTATGGTAAGTGAAGAGTTATCACTTCATATAAATTATAATGAAATAAAGGAATATCTAGATATAACGGTAAAACTAGATAATACTTATGAAAATGAAGATGGAAATAAAATAGATAAAAATAAGAAAATAGTAGCTTTAACATTTGATGATGGCCCTGGAGGATATACAAGTAATTTAGTAGATACTTTGTTAGATAATAAAGCAAGTGCTACATTTTTTATGCTAGGGAAGAACTTAAATAATTATCAAGATACAGTAAAAAAAGTATATAATAATGGAATGGAAATAGGATATCATTCATATGCCCATAAGAATTTTAAAAGACAAAAACTTCAAGAAATAAAAGAAGAATTCAATAAAAGTAATAGTATTTTAAAAAAGTATAACTGGATCTACTTTTAAATTAATTAGACCTCCGTATGGGGAAATTAATGAAAAAATTAAAAATAGTTTAGATGCATCGTTTATTTTATGGAATATTGATACTTTAGATTGGAAAAATAAAGATAGTGATTATTTAACTGATTATGTTTTAAAAGAAGTAAATGATGGTAATATTATTTTATTTCATGATATACATAAAACTAGCATAGATGCTATTAACAAATTACTTCCTTTGTTATATGTAAATGGTTATCAGGTAGTAACAGTATCAAAACTTGCTGAAATAACTGGTACTAATCTTGAACTGCATAAAACTTATAGATATTTTAAAAAATAAGCAACAAAGTCTTGCAATAAGTAAAAATCTGTGCTATTATGTAGCTAAGCAACAGGTAAACACATTTATTTCTGCTCAAAAAAAATGAAATACTTGTTGCTTTTTTTAAATTTTGACTTGAACATAAATAAAGAATAGTGTATACTATATTAAGTAATCTGTGATGTAAGACGTTATTTAAAAAAGTCTTTTTAAAGAGAGTTAGCATTTGGTGGAAGCTAATAAAAGAATTAAATATGTATCACTTACGGAGATTAATCGGGTTATTCCGTTATCAAAATTAAGTTAATTAAGGGATGGTACCGTCATTTATTGACTCCTTTTGGTGCTATCCTTTTTATTTTGGAGGTAAGAAAATGGAAAAATTTAAAAGTTTAAGTAAAGAAAGTGCTTATGAAACTGAAAGTAAAATACTTGAAAAATGGAAAAATGAAGATATTTTAAATGAAACTATTGAAAATAGGAAAGATGCCCCATATTTTGTTTTCTATGATGGTCCTGCAACAGCCAATGGACATCCAGGACTTCACCATATGGTTGCTAAATTCTTAAAAGATACTATTTGCAAGTATAAAACTATGCAAGGGTATAAAGTTCTTCGTAAAGTTGGATGGGATACTCATGGATTGCCAGTAGAATTACAAGTAGAAAAGGAACTTGGTTTTACAGGTAAAAAAAAAGATATAGAAAAATATGGTATCAAAGAATTTAATCAAAAGTGTCGTGAAAGTGTTTGGAAAAATGAAGATACATTTACTGATTTAACAGAAAAAATGGGACAATTTATAGACATTAAACATCCATATGTTACATATGATAATAACTATATTGAAACAGAATGGTGGATTTTAAAAAGTTTTTTGAAGAAGGATTATTTTATGAAGGTGTTAAAATTCTTCCTTATTGTCCTAGATGTGGTACTGGTCTTGCATCACATGAAGTAGCTCAAGGCTATGAAGAAATGAGTGTTGACACTGTAATTGTACCAATGAAGAAAAAAGGTGAAGATGTATACTTCTTAGTATGGACAACAACACCATGGACATTAATTGCAAATGTTGGTTTATGTGTAAATCCTGATTATGACTATTCTTTAGTTTTAAGTAAAGGTACTAAATTTATTCTTGCAACATCACTTGTTTCTAAAGTTTTAGGTGAAGATGTAGAAATACTTGATACTTTTAAAGGAAGCACTTTAGAATATACTGAATACGAACAATTAATACAAGAACTATCTGTTAATAAAAAAGGTTTCTTTGTTTGTTGTGATAAGTATGTAACTGCTGAAGATGGTACAGGAATAGTACATTTAGCCCCAGCATTCGGAGCAGATGATGCTAGTGTTGGTCGTAAATATAACTTACCTTACTTAAATCCAGTTGGTGAAGATGGTAAATATACTGAAGGGCCATGGAAAGGCATGCTTGTATTTGATGCTGATGTCGAAGTAATTAAATACTTAAAAGAAAATGACAAACTATTTAAAAACAAAGAATAGTTCATAACTATCCTCATTGCTGGAGATGTCATACACCACTTATTTATTATTCTAAGCCAAGTTATTATCTTGAAATAACTAAAATTAAAGATAAAATTGTAGCCAATAATAAAACTGTTAATTGGTATCCGTCATATGTTGGAGAAAAACGTTTTGGTAACTGGCTAGAAAACTTAAATGACTGGGCAATATCTCGTTCAAGATACTGGGGAACACCACTTCCATATTGGATTTGTTCATGTGGACACACAGAAATGATTGGTTCTCGTAAAGAGTTAGTAGAAAAAAGCAATTGAAAATATTGATGAAACAATTGAACTACATAGACCATATATTGATGATGTTCATCTTAAATGTCCTGAATGTGGTAAAGCTATGACTAGATGTAAAGATGTAATAGATTGTTGGTTTGACTCTGGTTCTATGCCATTTGCTCAATATCATTATCCATTTGAAAATAATGATTTATTTGAAACTCAATTTCCAGCAGATTTCATTTGTGAAGGAATTGACCAAACTCGTGGATGGTTCTATACATTACTAGTTATTTCAACATTTGTAAAAGGTGTAAGTCCATTTAAAAATGTTTTAGTAAATGACTTATTACTAGATGCTCAAGGAAAGAAAATGAGTAAGAGTAAAAGGAAATATTGTGGAACCATTTACAACTATGAAGGAATATGGAGCAGACACAGTTAGATTTTATCTTCCATATGTTTCACCAGTCTGGGTACCTCTTAAATTTGATATAAATGGTTTAAAAGAAGTTCATTCTAAATTCTTTAATCCACTTAAAAACACTTATAATTTCTTCTCAATGTACGCTAATATTGATGATATTGATATTAAAGAATGTAATGTCCCTTTAGAAAAAAAAGAGAAGATATTGATAGATGGTTAATTAGTAAGTACAATAGACTTTTTAAAATATGTAACTGAATCTTATGATGAATATGATTTAAATAAAGTAGTAAAAGCTCTAACTGACTTTGTTTCTGATGATTTATCCAACTGGTATATAAGAAGAAATAGAAACAGATTCTGGGCAAGTAACCTAGATGATAGCAAAAAGTCCGTTTATATTACAACTTATGAAGTTTTAGTTGGCTTATCTAAGATGATGGCTCCGATTGTTCCATATCTTTCTGAAGAAATGTATACTAATTTAACTGGAGAAAAATCTGTTCATTTAGCTGATTTTCCAAAATATGATGAAAGTAAGTTAGAAGATTTACTTGAAGAAAAAATGGATTTAGTTCGTGAACTTATAAGTATAGGTAGAAATATTCGTGAAGAACAAAAACTAAGAGTACGTCAACCTCTAAGTGAAATTCTAATTGATGGTAAAAATAGCATGGTTATTGGTGAACTTACTGAACTAATCAAAGAAGAATTAAATGTTAAGAAAGTTACATATATTCAAGATACATCACTTTATATGAACTTTACTGTTAAACCAAACTTTAGAGTAGTAGGTAAAAGTATTCGGGGCAAATCTTAAAGAGTTCCAAGAAAAGCTACTTACTTTAAGTTTAACTGATATAAAGAAACTACAAAATAATGAAAGTATAAAGATGAATATTGCAGGAAATGATACTGATATTTATAGTGATATGGTAGATATAAGAATAGATGCTAAAGTAGGTTTTGATGTTGGTATGGAAAATAATAATTTTGTTATTTTAAATGCTACTCTTACACCAGAATTAATAAATGAAGGTATTGCTCGTGAAATAGTATCAAAAAAGTACAACAAATGAGAAAAAATAATAACTATGAACTTACTGATAGAATAAGTATCAGTTATAATGCAAATGATGCTGTTAAAACTGCAATTGAAGACTTTAGTGATTATATTAAGAAAGAAACTCTTGCAACTAAGCTAGAATTTAGTGAAAATGCAAATGAAGAATTCTTTGTAGATGAAAATAGAGTACTAATTGCTATTTCTAAGAATTAATGATAAAATGTTTATGGGTCCTTGTAGCTCAGTTGGATAGAGCGAATGCCTCCGACGCATTAGGTCACAGGTTCGATTCCTGCCAAGGACACCACTAAAGCATTTTAACCCCTTAAAAAGGGGTTTTTTCTTGACAAAATTTTATATCTAACTATAATATTAGCAAACGGAGGAATTATTGATGAAAGAAAATACAGAAATAGAATTATTTGAAATTAGTATATTTTCTTCACTTAAAGATAGTATAATTAATGTATTATTAAGTCTTGATATTAATCCAAATGATAAAACAATAAGATATAGCAGAAACAATAATGGAACAAGTTATTTATTGATAAAATTAAATGATGAAGATGAGAATGATTTAAAAAACTATGTTTCGTTTGGTGCAAAAGTAATAAGATTTGAAGATTTTGACGCTGTAGATATTGTTGTACATGCAGATAAAAAGTTATATAAAAATGCCAATGAATTTATAGGTTTGGCACATCAAGCAGTTAAAGAGTTTTTTGAAACTTTTGAAGATTATTTGTCAAAAAAATAATATGCAAGACAAAGATTTGGAAATGGTAATGCCTATAGAATTTGAAAAAAATAAAAAGGAAAACATATTATCTAGAATAAGAAAATATATAAAAACATCTAAATCAAAACGATTGATTTAGATGTTGCTAACATATGTAAATCTTATAATGTAATATTACATATGGGAAATAATTCAATTGTTGAATGACTATCAAATCTTTTTATAGAGAAGTAGGTTTGATACAATAAAGAATAAAACTTTTATATTAAGGGTTTTGGACTTTATTTGTACCATTTTATTCCTGGTTATTGTACTAATAACTGTTATAAGAAAGGGATTAGTCCAAAGACTAAATGTCACCAATTTTATAAGGTAGACATTCAACAAAATTGAATTAATCTTCTCCATAAAAATAATATCATATAATTTTAGCTTTTGTCAATATTTTTACAAAAAGTTAATTTAGATTGATTGCTAATAAAATAACCTTTTGTAATAGACTTTAATATAATATAAATTTAAAAAAAGTGATTATTATGCTTGCTTTATTAAAGCCACTATGTTATACTAATACACATAGGAAATAATTCAATTGTTGAGTGTCTACCAAATCTTTTTTAAAAAAGAGAGGAGGTTTGATACGATGAAGAATAAAACTTTTATATTAAGGGTTTTGGACTTTATTTGTACCATTTTATTCCTGACTATTCTTTTAATAGTCGTTTAAAAAAATGACACTTAGTCCTAAGACTAAATGTCTATACAAAACATAAGGTAGACATTCAACATATCAAAATTGAACGTTTCCTATTTTAATTTATGCAAATTTCCTTTGCTATATACATACTACCACAAAATATTATTTTTGTCAAATTTTAATTGCATAAAAATGCTACTATATTATTTTGGAAATAAGTAAATTTAGAATATACATATTAGTATTTTTTTATGTTAAAATATTTAAAGAGAGAAGTTGATTTTGATGTTTAAAGAATTTAAAAAATTTATTGACAGAGGCAATGTCCTTGACTTAGCTGTTGGTGTTATTGTTGGGGGGGCTTTTTCTTCCATTGTAACTAGTTTAGTTAATAATATTTTTACCCCGATTATTGGTCTTATTATTGGTGGTGTTGATTTTTCTAGTCTTTCCATCACATTTAGAGATACAAAAATAATGTATGGTGCATTTATTCAAAGTGTAATTGACTTTTTAATAGTTGCTTTTTGTTTGTTCTTAATTGTTAAAGCTATAAATAAATTAACTCATAAAAAAAGAAGAGGAAAAACCTAAAGCTCCAGCTAAAAAGTGCAGAACTAAAGACTTTAGAAGAAATAAGGGATTTACTAAAAAAATGACGTACAAAGCAAGTAATGGAAAAGAAATTGAAGTAGTAATAGTTAGAAAAAACAATAAAAATATTTATTTCAGAGTTAAAGATGATTTAAAGATATATGTAACATGCCCAATATATTTAGGGAAAGATAATATTCTTAAAATGATTGGTGAAAATGAAGAAAGTATTTTAAAGATGTATGATAAGGCTTATGAAAGAGCACATGATAATGAATTTTTTTATATCTTGGCAAAAAATATTTTATTGAAATAAAAGAGGGTAGTGATGGAGTAAAGTTTGATGGCGATAAAGTATATGCTCCATCTATGAAAGCCTTAGAGTTGTTTTATAAAGCTGAAGTTGAAAGAATATTTAGAAGTGAAGTTGAAATAGCTAAGAAATGTTTTTTCTAATTTACCAGAGTTTACCCTTAAATTTAGAAGTATGATAACTAGATGGGGAGTTTGTAATCCGGGTAAGAAGACCGTAACACTTAATACTGAACTTCTAAAAAAAAGATATAGATTTACTTGATTATGTTATAATTCATGAGTTATGTCATTTTTTTTGAAGCAAATCATAGTAAGAATTTTTGGCATTTAGTTGGTCTTGCATATCCAAATTATAAAGAAGCTAGAAAGAGGTTAAAAGCATGAAGATTACGAGTATTCATAATGATAATGTTAAGTATTGGGTTAGTTTAAAAAACAAGAAAATAAGAGATAAAGAGAGAAAATTCATTGTAGAAGGCGACCATTTAATCAAGGAAGCCAGAAAGAATAATTTAATTGAATACATTATAAGTTGCGTAGATGAAAATGCTGACTTTTATGTAACTAAAGAGATAATGGAAAAAATAAGTGATCAAAAATCAATAAGTTATAATGCTGCCGTTGTTAAATTTATTCCAGAGGATAGTGTAAATGGTAATGTTATTATTTTAGATAATCTGCAAGACCCAGGAAATTTAGGAACAATAATTAGAAGTAGTGTTGCATTTAATATAGATACCATCATAATTAGTGATACGTCTGTTGATTTATATAATCCTAAAGTAGTTAGGTCTACCGAAGGTATGATATTTAATTTAAATATTATAAGAAGAAATTTAGAAGGAATTATTCCTGTTCTTAAAAATTTGGGTTATAAAATTGTGGGAACAGATGTAAATGAAGGTATTGATGTAAGAAATATTTCCAAAGAAAATGTAGCAATTATAATTGGAAATGAAGGAAATGGTATGTCAGAAAATGTAAAAGAAATGTGCGATGAATTTATAAATATTAAAATAAATAAATCATGTGAGTCACTTAATGCCGGAGTTGCTGCAAGTATAATAATGTATGAGGTTAGTCATGAATGAAATGATTTATATTGGTAAAACAGTAAGTACCTTTGGTATAAAGGGAGAACTTAAAGTAATAAGTGATTTTGAAAAATGTGATAAAGCTTATAAAATAGGTAATAAAATACTTATAAATAATATAGAACATGTTATAAGTGGAATTCGTTATCATAAAAATTATATATTACTTGAAATAGATGATTTAAAAATATTAATAATATTTTAAAATATGTTGGTTTTAATATTTAGATAAAAAGAATGGATTTACATTTGGAAGAAAATGAATTTCTTTATAAAGACTTAATAAGTAGTGACGTAATTGATAATGATGGTAGTAATTTAGGTAAAATTATTGAGGTTGAGCAAGGAGTTAATTTACTTATTAAAGTAAAGGGTTCTAAAGAATTTTATATTCCTTATGTTGATGAGTATATAATAAAATTTGACTTAAATAATAAAAAAATTATATACTAAAAAATGCTAAAGATTTAATATTATAGGGAGGTTTTTATGAAAATAGATATACTTACACTTTTTCCAGAGATGGTTGAAGGCTTTATAAATACTTCAATAATCAAAAGAGCAATAGAAAAAGAAATAATCCAAGTTAATCTAATTAATTTTAGAGATTATTCACCCCTTAATAATAAGCAAGTTGATGATACTCCGTATGGTGGTGGAGCTGGGATGATACTTAGGTGTGAACCAATATTTGAATGTTTAGATAGTATAGATACAGAAGATGCTTACATAATACTTTTAAGTCCGGAAGGAACAAAATATAAGCAAGATGTTGCTAAAAGATTAAAAAGAACATAAACATTTAATTATTATATGCGGACATTATGAAGGTTTTGATGAAAGAATTAAAACAAGAGTAGATGAAGTTATATCAATTGGTGATTATATTCTAACCGGAGGAGAAATCCCAGCGATGGCAATTACTGATTCTGTTGCAAGACTTTTACCCGGCGTTATAACTAAAGCATCTTTAGATGATGAGTCATTTAATGACAATTTACTTGATTACCCAACATATACAAAACCAGCAGAATACCGTGGCTTAAAGGTGCCAGATGTACTAGTTTCTGGTAATCATAAATTAATTAATGAGTACAGAAAAAATATGAAAATAGAGAAAACTAAGGCTTTAAGACCAGACTTGATGGAGAATAAAAATGACTAGTTATATACTTAAAAATAATAAAAAGAGTAAAGATATTTTGCTTTTTGAAGAAAAGGAATCGTATTCGTTTACACCTAAAAAAAAAACATATAAGTGGGTAAAAAAAAATAACTATTTTAGATACAGAAATGTTAAGTGAGGTCTGGGGAAAATAAGATAAATAAAGAGTATGATAAATTACTTAAATTGATTTATTCTTTAATATCAGAAGAAGATACAACTAGTGGTGATGTTTTAATAGCTTATACAGAAATAGATAGAATTAAAAAATATTTAATGTCATTAAGAGAAAAAGGACTAAAAAAAAGAAATAATAGAAAAATATTTAAAAAAGCTATATATATTAGAATTAGAATTAAAAAAAAGTTCATGTTATGGAACTTACTGAAGAAATAGAAATGGGAAAGGGAAGATAAGAATGAAAAAATAAAACAAGTTTAATACTTATATTAGGCAGTGTAATAATGCTAGGAATTATAATCTATTATATGAATTTTAGAACTGTAACAGTTGAATTTGCTGCGAAGATTGGAGCTGGAGTAGCACCAATAACAGTTAAAGTGGGAGAAACAGTTACTGAACCAACTGCTCCACAAAGTGATGAATATAAGTTCTTAGGTTGGTATTTAGATGATGAAAAGTTTGATTTTAGCAAACCAATTACGAAAAATATCAAACTTGAAGCTAAATGGGAAAAAATAGAAAAGTAATTTATAATAATTCTTTTAGATCAAATTTCGATAAAAAAATAATGTAAAATTTCGTAAATAAATAAAAAACTCTTAAAAAAAGTAGATATTCTGTATTTACTTTTTTTTAATTGTTTGGTAACATATAGGTAAGACAGTGGTAGACTGTGGGAGAAAGTGGGGGATAATATGTTGCTGGGCGAATTTCATCATAATATTGATGATAAGGGTCGGCTTGTTATTCCAACAAAATTTAGGGAAGAAGTAGGGCAAGAATTTATTCTTACTCGAGGCATTGAAAAATGTTTATATGTTTATTCTCTATCTGAGTGGGAAAAACTTGTTGGCAAACTTAATACTCTACCTTTCACAAAAAAGTAACCAGAACATTCACACGTTTCTTCTATTCAGGAGCTGCTGCCTGCAAGTTCGACAATTCCGGTCGAATGAGTATTACCTCTCCATTGATTAGTTACGCCGGTTTAGATAAAGAATGCATCGTAATCGGCGTGAATGATCATTTGAAATTTGGGATGCTAGTGCTTTCAATGAATTTATGAATGCCAATGAAGATGTCATTGAAAATATTGCAGAAAGCCTATTTGAGGGGGAAGAATAATGCATTATAGTGTACTTAAAAATGAACTAATTGAAAGTTTAAACATTAAAGATGGTGGCATTTTTTGTAGATGCTACGATTGGCTATGCTGGACATTCTAAAGAAATACTTAAAAAATACCAAACGGATATTTATATGGCTTTGACCAAGATGAAAAAAGCTGTAGAATATTCAACAAAAGAATTAAGTAAAATAGGTAATAATTTTAAAATATTTAAGACTAACTTTGTTAATCTAAAAAAAACACTTGAAGAAGAAAATGTTGGTCTTGTAGATGGAATAATCTTTGATTTAGGTTTTTCATCACCTCAGATTGATGATGAGGCTCGAGGTTTTTCCTTTATGCATGATGGACCACTTGATATGAGAATGTCTAGTGAAGGAGTAAGTGCTAAAGATATTATTGATACTTATAGTGAAGAAAAGTTAGCAAGTATTTTCTTCAGATATGGCGAAGAAAAAATTAAGCAAAGTTATAGCAAAAAATATTAAGAAAAACTGTAAAGAAATAAATACAACGTTAGAACTTGTAGAGATAATAAAAGTGCAACTGGTGCAAATTACTTTTACAAAAATCATCCTGAAAGAAAAATATTTCAAGCCCTTAGAATTGAAGTAAATGATGAACTTACAGTTTTAGAAAAAAAGTTTTACCGGATGCCATTAATTTACTTAAAAAAGGTGGCAGAATTGGTGTTATTACATTCCATTCTTTGGAAGACAGAATAGTTAAAAATATATTTAGAGAAAATTCTGAGGTTGATGAGCTAGTTAAAGGCTTAATAGAAGTACCTGTTGCTTATAAACCAAAGATTAAATTAATAAATAAAAAGCCTATACTTCCGAGTACTCAAGAACTTGAAGAAAACTCAAGAAGTAGAAGTGCAAAACTTAGAATAATAGAAAGGATTTGATTATAGTGGCTAAAAAGAATAAAAAGTTAAAATTACTAAAAGGAGAAAAAGCAATGTATGTATTATTGTTATTCTTACTTTTAGCAATTCCAATGTTTAACGTTTATACATCTTCACTTTTGTCAGAAACCAATAATGAAGTGGAAAAGTTAAATAAAAATATTGAAAAACAAGAATTAGTTAATCAAGGTCTTTCTATGCAGATAGATGAACTAGCAAGCTTAGAAAACATTCAAAGTATTGCAGAAGAAAATGGTTTGTCGTATAATAATAGTAATATAAAATCAGTTGGAGAATAGGAGATAAAAATATGAAAAAAGGAGCAACAGTTAAAATATCAAAGTTTATTATTTTGGCTGTTGCTCTTTTATTTGTGGCAATAATTGCCAAACTTTCTTATGTCGTTTTAAGTAGTAAAGTTGATGGAATTAATTTGAAAGAAAAAAGCAGCTAGCATTGCAACTGTTAAGAAAACTTTATATGCTGACCGAGGTAGTATTTATGATGTTAATGGCGAAGAGCTAGCAAGCACAATAAATTCTTATACCGTTATAGCTTATTTAAAGTCAAATAAAACCAACGTTGAGGATAAAGAAGGAACAGCCAAAGCTTTGGCACCAATACTTAATATGACTGAAGAAAAACTAATAGAACTTTTTTAAGTAAAAAATTTGTACCAAGTAGAACTTAGACCTGGTGGATACGGTATAAGTGAAGTTGTTAAAGCTAAAATAGAAAAACTAGAATTACCGGGCATAGATTTTATAAAAAACTCTAAAAAAGATATTATAATAAATCAACATTTGCATCATACTTAATTGGTTATGCTAAAGGTAACGATGAGGGTAAAATAGTTGGTGAACTTGGCATTGAAGGTTATTATGATGATATTTTATCTGGTGAAAATGGCTATACTAAATATTTAAAATATACATCAAGTAATTATAAAATACCTAATAGTCCAGAAGAAACTGTTAAAGCCAAAAATGGTTCCGATATTTATCTTACCATTGATAGTAGTATTCAGCTTATTACGGAAAAAAGCCGTTGCTACGATGAAAGAAAAATTTAATACTGATTGGGCAGTTTTTACAGTTATGGATGCAAAAACTGGTGCAATAGTGGCAAGTAGTACAAGTCCTAACTTTAACCCTAATGATACTAATACAATCAAAGAATATATGAACCCACTTATAAGTTATCAATATGAACCAGGTTCAGTTATGAAAGTATTTTCATTTGCATCAGCAATCGAAGAAGGAAAATATGATGGCGAGGAAAATTTGCATCAGGTTCTTATACATTAAAAAGATGGTACAGTTATTCGTGACTCTGAAAGAAAAGGATGGGGTACAATTTCATTTGATGAAGGCTTTGCAAGGTCTTCAAATGTTGCAGCCACAACTCTTGCTTTAAGACTTGGTATTGATAGCCTTTCTGGTTATTACGATGCTTTAGGTTTTGGCAAAAAAACTGGAATTGAGCTTTCGAACGAAGCTATCGGGGACATTGAAATGGTTTACGAGTCAGAGCTTGCAACAGCATCTTTTGGTCAAGGGGTAAGTGTTACTGCCATTCAAATGCTTCAAGCATTAACTAGCATAACCAATGATGGAACTGTTATAAAACCATACTTAGTAGATAAAATAGTGGATCAAAATGGTAATGTTACTTATGAAGGTAAAAGAGAAGTAGTAAAAAAGTTTATAGTTCATCAACAGTTAATAAAATGCATGAACTTATGAAAAAAATGATTGAACTAAATAAATACTGGCAAGTAGAAAATGTCAGTATTATGGGTAAAACTGGGACAGCACAAATAGCATCACCAAAAGGTGGATATTTAAGTGGAACATATGATTATGTTAAGTCGTTTGCGGGTATATTTCCTGCAGATAATCCAAAATACATTGTTTATGCTGTAGGTAAAAAGCCAGAATCTAATTTAAGTTCATGGGCCAAAGTTATTACAACAGCAATTGAAGAAATAGCAAGTTATGCAAAACTTACTGAAACTAAAAGCGATAGTGACTTAAGTAAAATAATTACAATAGATAATTATATGAGTAAATTAGTTGATACAACTATTGAAGAATTAAAAAATAAAAAAAATAAGTGTAATTACACTAGGCAATGGTAAATACATTATTAATCAATATCCATTAAAAAATAAAGTTTTACTTGCAGGTGAAAAATTATTTATTCTTACAAATGGAAATGAATTTAAAATGGAAAATTTAACTGGATGGAGTTTAAGTGAAGTTAAAACTTATGCTGAACTTCTAGGTCTTAAACTAGAATATTCTGGTTATGGTTATGTTACAAGTCAAAATATTGAAAGTGGTGCTGTAATAGATAAAGAAAAACATGGTTTTGTCTATTGAGTTAAATAAATAAAAATGAAAAAGTCAAATTTGCTTTTTTCATTTTTTAATTATATTTTTCTGTATAACCCAATTGCTATTCCTAAAATAGTAATATTATTGAAAATAAGAGGAGCCATAGTATCATTTTCTGGTTGAAGTCTAATATGATCTTTTTCTTTATAAAAAGTTTTAAGAGTAACTTCATTTTCATCAGTCATAGCAACAACGATATCGCCATTCTTAGCATTTTGTTGCCTTTTCACAATAACATAATCATTATCAAATATTCCACGATTAATCATTGATTCACCACTTACATGAAGTGTAAATACTTCACCAGACTTTGGCATAAGTGCTGCTGGTAAATCAAAAAATTCATCAGGCTGTTCAATTGCTGTAATAGGGCTACCAGCTGTTATCTTTCCAAGTAGAGGAACTTTTACAACATCATCATTCTTTTCAGCATATTCATTATCTACGAGTAATTCAATAGTTCTAAATTTATTACTCGTTTGTTTTATCACACCAAGGTTTTCTAAGTTTTTAATATGTACGAACACAGTTGCTGGACTACTTAATCCAACTCCAGCGCATATTTCTCTTACTGCTGGAGGATAACCATGATCAGCAATATATTTTTTTATAAAGTTTAAAATTTCTTCTTGTCTTTTAGTTAATTCAATTTTTTCATCCATAATTAATTTCCTTTCTTAATTATATTTTACACTATAACTTGTAAAAAGTCAAACAATTGTTTATTATTTTGTTGACACGAACAAATATATGTATTAAAATAATATCAGAAAGACGAGGTAATGGATATGTTAGAAGTAATGAAAAAGTATAGTGGAGTTTTATTTTTTTCTACTTAGCAATAGTAGGAATGATACTCTTAATCAATTTAAGGTTTAGTAAAATGGAAAGAACCTCGGGAAGTGATACTATTATAGCAATGAGTGAATAACTTATTGCTTTTTAACTTTTAAATAAGACCTAAATTATATTTTTAATAAAAAAAAGCCCGTAAATACGGACTTAATTTTTATTTGGTGTCCTCGATGAGAGTCGAACTCATGCTCTAACCCTTAGGAGGGGCTTGTTTTATCCAACTAAACTACGAGGACATAACATAATGATATCACAAAAAATAAATTTGTACAACTTATATATCTTACATATTTTTTTAGAAAAAAATCGTATAATAAAAGTATGAAAAAGATAAATATAAAAAAATTATTATTTTACATTTTAGTACCTCTTTTAAGTGGTGCAATAGTTGGCTTTTTAACTAGTGGTGAAACTAAAAAACTATAATGGAATTGTTCCAGGCTTTGTTTTTCCAATTGTATGGAGTATTCTTTATATCATGCTTGGCATATCAAGCTATTTAGTTAAGGATGATGAAGATTTACTTACAATATACAAAGTAAATTTAATCATCAATCTTGCTTGGTCGTTTATATTCTTTACATTTAATATGAAAATACTAGCATTTTTATGGATTATCCTTTTAATAATTATTACAACATATATGATTATAAAATATTATAAATATAACAAAGTATCAGCATATGTACTTATTCCATATTTATTTTGGCTTATCTTTGCAAGCATTCTAAATATCATTGAAATAATAAAGTAACATTTGTGTATTTGACTAGACATTAAAATAAAAGATTCATAAGATACATTAGAAAGGAATGTTTTAAATGAATTATTTTAATGAAAGTTTCAAAGAAGAAACAGAAATGAAGAAAAGTTTTGATAAAACAAAAATAGGGGAGATGCTTCATTTGCTGGTGCTTCTTACGATGCAGGCATGATGGCTATGCCTGGATGCGTTCAAAATCCAATCTATGAATGTCCTCAAGAAAGAGTTTGCCATAGATATATTTGTCACGAAGTTTCTCACATTATGCCTTGTAATACAAGAATAATAAATCATCATGTTTATAAACATACATTTACACCAGAATATACTTGCTGTGAAGAAAATGTTTGTGAAAACGTTTTTGGACCTAGATGTTGTTAATTAAATTTGAAAAGATAAGCTGTTTAGATGTATTATTCTAAACAGTTTTTAATTTTTATATAATTAGCACTTATACTTGACAAGTGCTAATTTGTGAGTTATAATATAGACGTTCAAGTTAAGAAAGGGTGATTTAGATGAACTTTGAAAATAACGATGAATTAAAAGATGTTTTAAATAAATATGGGCGTGACATAACTAAAAATGTTTTAGATAATAAAGTTGATCCTGTTATAGGTAGAGATGAAGAAATCAGAAATGTTGTTAGAATATTATCTCGTAAAAGTAAAAATAATCCCGTTTTAATTGTTGAACCTGGGGTAGGTAAAACTGCGATAGTGGAAGGACTTGCCCAAAGAATTATAAAAGGTGATGTTCCAAGTAGTTTGAAAAAAATAAAACTGTTTGGGAATTAGATTTAGGTTCACTCGTTGCTGGTGCTAAATATCGTGGTGAATTTGAAGAAAGATTAAAAGCTGTTTTGAAAGAAATTAAAGACTCTGATGGCAATATTATAATGTTTATTGATGAAATTCACATGATAGTTGGTGCTGGTGGAGATGGTGCAATGGATGTTTCTAATATGCTTAAACCAATGCTTGCTCGTGGAGAAATTCATGTTATAGGTGCTACAACTTTAAATGAATATCGTAAGTATATTGAAAAGGATGGAGCCTTAGAAAGAAGATTTCAAAAAGTCTTAGTAAGTGAACCAAATGTCGAAGATACAATAACAATACTACGTGGATTAAAAGAAAGATTTGAAATATTCCATGGAGTAACAATTAAAGATAGTGCTTTAGTATCTGCAGCAACTTTATCAGATAGATATATTACCGATAGATTTTTGCCGGATAAAGCCATTGATTTAGTGGATGAAGCATGTGCTACGATAAAAATGCAACTTGAATCTATGCCAGTCGAACTTGATGAACTTACAAGAAAAAATAATGAGTTTAGAAATTGAAAAACAGGCTTTAAAAAAGAAAAAGATGAAATAAGTAAAAATAGAATAAGTGAAATTGATGAAAAACTCGTAGATTTAAAAGCAAAAGAAGCTGATTTACATCAAAAATGGGATAAAGAAAAAGAAGCAAAGAATGAAATAAATAAGAAAAAGGAAGAACTTGAACGTGCTCGATTTGCTTTAGCACAAGCTGAAAATAACTATGACCTTGAAAAAAGTGCAATGCTACGTCATGGTAAAATACCAGAACTTGAACAAGAGCTTAAAAAACTTCAAGAACAAAATCAAAATAATATCTTATCAGATGTTGTAGATGAAGAAAGCATTGCAGAAATTATTTCAAGATGGACACATATTCCTGTATCTAAATTAGTTTCAAGCGAAAAAGATAAATTACTTCATTTATTTGATAGATTAAAAACGCGTGTTATAGGTCAAGATAATGCTTTAAAACTTGTTAGTGATGCAATTATCAGAGCAAGAAGTGGTATTAAAGATCCTAATAGACCAATTGGTTCCTTTATATTCTTAGGACCAACTGGGGTAGGTAAAACTGAAGTGGCAAAATCACTTGCTTATGAGTTGTTTGATGATGAAAGACACATGATTAGAATCGACTGTTCTGAGTATATGGAATCATTTAATGTTTCTCGTTTAGTTGGTGCTCCTCCAGGATATGTTGGATACGATGAAGTCGGAGAACTTACGGAAGCTGTAAGAAGAAATCCATATAGTATAGTTTTATTTGATGAAATAGAAAAAGCTCATAAGGATGTCTTTAATATTTTACTACAAATACTAGATGATGGAAGACTTACAGATAGTCAAGGACGAGTCGTAGATTTTAAACATACAATTATAATCATGACAAGTAATTTAGGTAGTGAATATATCCTTGATAATGAAAAAATGCAAACGAACTTGTCATGAATGAATTAAAAAATACATTCAGACCAGAGCTTATAAACAGAATTGATGAAATAATTGTCTTTAATTCTCTAAAACAAGATGTAATTGGTGAAATAGTTGATAAAGTTATTAAAGAATTAAATGATAGACTTAAAACAAGTTACATTCATGTTGAAATTACAAATGAAGTTAAAAGAAAAAATTATTAATGAAGCTTATGAGCCTAGATATGGTGCTAGACCAATAAAGAGATATATTACTAAAAATATTGAAAACTTAATTGCTCACAAAGTAATTGATGGCAACTTAAAAGTTGGAGATACTTTAGTAGTATCACTTGATAATGATAATTATGTTATAAGTATAAAATAAAATTGGCTGATAGAGATGTGAATTGTTTCTATCAGTTTTTCTTGTTTACATTTAATTGTTTATTTGATACAATTAATTTAAGTTGAATTGAGGAAGTAAATATGAGTACATTAAATATTATTAGTTTTATCGGAGATAATTATCTTAGTTGGAAGACTGTATATTATGCTATAAGTAGTGTTTTATCAGCCATGCTAGCTTATAAAACTTTATACTGGATTATAGGTTTTTTCTTTACTAGAAAATTTAAACCAGCCAAAAATAAACATAAATATGCTATTTTAATAGCAGCAAGAAATGAAAAAATATGTCATAGGCAACTTACTAGATAGTATAAATAAACAAGATTATCCAAAAGATTTAATTACAACTTTCGTAGTTGCGGATAATTGTACTGATAATACTGCAGAAATAGCAAGAAAACATGGAGCAATATGTTACGAAAGATTTGATGATAAACATCGAACTAAAGGCTTTGCTCTAGAGTTCTTACTTGATAGAATTGAAGAAGATTCTGGCAGAATGAGTTTTGAAGGTTATTTCATCTTTGATGCCGATAATTTATTGAAAAAAGATTATATAACTAAAATGAATGATGCGTTTGATTCTGGAGAAAAAATTATAACATCTTATAGAAATACTAAAAACTTTGATGAAAACTGGATTGCATCAACATATGCACTTCACTGGATTAGGTCAATTAGATATAATCATAGAGCAAGAAGTGTCCTTAGACTTGCAACAAACATTCAAGGTACGGGATTTTTATTTACAAATGAAATAGTTAAAAATGGTTGGCATTATACATCACTTACTGAAGATAGAGCACTTACTGCTGATGCTGTTGCCCAAGGGTACCAAATTACTTATCAAAATGAAGCTATGTTTTATGATGAACAACCAACTAGTTTAAAAGTTGCTTTAAGACAAAGAACTAGATGGGCTAAAGGTCACTTACAAGCTTTTTGTTGAGTCTGGCCCGTATTTATTTATTAATATCTTCTTAGGTAAATGGTTTGTTAGAACAAGATGGGGTGAAAATTCTGTAAATAAAAAAGAAAAAATCCAAAACATTTAAAGAATTTATACTTAATATTATAGAAAATATTAGACATAGATTTGCGTCATTTGATACATTAATGCAACTTACACCATTTTCAGTGTTTAATATTGCAAGATGGTTAATTGTTATCGTAGTTATGTATGGTTGTTATTGTTATAATGTAGGTATTGATGGAGTTAATTTCTTCGGCGGAGGTACATATCTTGCTCAAATACTTCGACATTTCTTCGAAGTAAGAGTCTTTGCATCACCTGGAGTTAATGCTTTATTTATTGGTATGCTCACATCAATATGGCTTAGAATATTATTTAGAATAGGTATGTATATTGAAAACATGTGGATAGCAATTTATCTATTTATTGTTGAACATAAAAATATAAAGAAAATGTCAATATGGAAAAAAAATGCTTTATACATTTACATGGCCAATATTTGATATAATAGGTAGATATGCAACATATGTAGCACTCTTTATGAAGGTTGAATGGAAACCAATACCACATGAAAGTAAAGTTACTATTGATGATTTAAATAAATAATGTCTTATAGTAAGAAGATATATTTATACTAAAAAAAGAGTTCAAATCATTTTGAACTCTTTTCCATTCTTTAAAATAATTATATTTAAGTGTTAAATCATTTTTCTTTATTAAATAATTTACATTATAATTTTTTTTCTTCTAAAGCATTTTGATTAATATATTTATTATTAGTAACTACACCACCATCTACATAAACATTCCCATCATACCAAGAATAATCACTAAAGAATACTAATTTTTGATAATTATTACTTAAAGCAGCTTGTCCAATATAGTAGTTAGGATTATAATCTATACCAAATAAATTAAGCACTGTAGGTAAAACATTTAATTGTGAAGTAACAGTTTTAATTGTTTTTTTTATCTTTATTATTTGTATAAATAAAGAATGGTGTATGATTAATTAAGTTATTACTTGTATTTTTATATTTATCTAATATTGTCTTATCAGATAGAGTATAAAGATAATGATCTGTTAGAACCACAATCGTAGTTTTATCAAATAGTTCTCTTTCCTTTAGTTCTTTAACTAGAAGTTCCATCATATAATCTGTTTCTTTTAGCTTGTCTTCTCGCACAATCTTCTTCAGTTAAATCATAACTTACATTTTCATTTTCTTTACTATCTAAATCAAGTAACATTTTACAATTTCCTTTTTCAGGACTAAAAGGCATATGATTAGTATAAGTTATAATATAATCTACGAACTTTTTTCACTACCAAACATCTTTTCTTTGAATTCTTCATTTAGAAGAAGTTCTCTATCTAAATAATATGAATTATCTTTATATGTATTTTGGTCCACTAGACCATAATAGTTATCATAGCCCCAGTTTTTTGTAGTTAGTACCTCTAGAATAATATTCTTTAGTATTCATATGAAAAGCATTAACTGCATAACCTTGTTTCTTAAATAAATGAGCTAAACTATAGGGAAATGAATTTTTATTAAATGTATAAGCATTTTGAGTATATGAAACGGGAGTAATAAAACCTGTGTTAACTGCAAATTCTGAATTAAATGTTGAACCACCACCATTATAATATGAATAATGATTAGTAAAATTAATTGAATTTTTTCATCATATTATATAAAGTAGGAGTATCATTTTTTATTAATAAGCCAAGAATCTAATCCTTCAAGTTGTACAATAATTAAATTATTATCTTTATATTTTCCTGTATATTTATTTTTATTTACTTCTTTTTCCTTAGAATATTCTTCTTTTAGAAAGTCTAAATCTTTTTTGATTAGCACCTTCATCACTTTTCAAAAATGTTATATAGAAATTTCTAACAGTATATTCATACAAACCAGATACTTTTTATAGCTTTATTATTATCATTAAAACTATTATAAATATTTCTAGGATTACGCCATGTACTCCATGTTAATTCTTCATTTGCTTTTCCTAAAAATACTGGAGTAACACTATGTAAAAGAATAAAAATAAATATCGTAACTATAATGCCTTTATAAGATTTATGTTCTTCTTTAGGATATACTTTTATAGCAAGTACGAATGTAATGAATATTGGTATTAAAAATAAGTAAACTGATAAATCACAATTTTTAATGGCATCCAGTAAATATTCAGACCCTTCACTAGCAAAGTAAGACCATACTAAAGTCAAAAAATACACCAGTCATAGAATAATAAATATTATTTACTAAATATAAAGCTAAACTAAGTATAAAAAATAAAATATAAATTATTTTACCAATTTTCTTTTTTGAAAATAGACATATGCATAGTATAAGAGAAATCCATAATAAAGTGAATATATTAGGAACTGGTTTGAGTAATCCATAGAATTCAACTTTATATCTTGTAAAAATATCTATTAAAATAAATGGTAAAAGCAAGTAAAAAAAATATAACAATATTTTTTTTTATAAAAGCTTTAACTATTTCATATATCCTTTTAATTTTATCCTTAAAAGTTATTTTTTTTGTTTTTTTTTTTTCAAAATACATCACCACTGGATAAATTATACTATAAATAGAGAATTTTGTAAAGTTTGGTAGTCAACAAAAAAAGTTGACACATATAATTTTTATGTGATAATATTATTTTAGTTAATTTAGTGAGGAGGAGAAAATATGGCAGTTAAATTAAGACTTAAAAGAATGGGTTCTAAACAAAAACCATTTTATCGTATTGTAGCTGCAGATTCAAGATTTCCAAGAGATGGAAGATTTATTGAAACTGTAGGAACATACAACCCAATAGCAAAAACCAGCTGAAATCAAAATTGATAAGGAAGTTGCTATTAAATGGTTAAATAATGGAGCACAACCAACTGATACAGTTAAAGCTTTACTTAAAAATGAAGGCATTTTTAAAAGAATTTGCATCAAGCAAAAAAGGTAAGTAATTATGAATATAGTAGAATATACAGAATTTTTAGTTAAAAGTCTTGTGGAAGATCCAGAAATGATAAAGGTACAAGAGTTTAAAGAAGATGAAAATACTATTATTGAAGTAATGGTACCTGATGCTGATATGAAATACGTAATAGGCAAAGCTGGTAAAAATGCACATGCCCTAAGAACTTTGGTTTATGCCTATGCTTACATTCATAAAATGCATAAAATTAAATTAAATATTGAGGCATTTTAAATTAAGTAGAAATACTTAGTTTTTTTTTAAAAAAGAAGGAGGTTTATATGAAATTAGAAAAAATGGTTTTAACTAGTTTTGAGGCAAATGAAATTATGAAAAGCTATTTAAGTAAGATAATGGATTTTGTGGATGGAATTTTAGTTAGATGTGAGAATGGATCATATTTAATGGATAGTTATTATTATCATGGCGAAGAAATTAAAAGATATAGAGAACTTAAAACTAAATCATACTTTGATGTCCTAAGACTTGCTTTAATGGATGCAGGATATCCTGTTAACTTTATTAAAGAAGTTAAACGTAATGAGGAAGTAAAATATGAATGTTTTTATGAATTAGTAGATAAAAAGAGGAAGATAGTATGAAATGTTTTTTAAAAAGTATTTTAGCAGGTTTAATGATTGCTATCAGGGGGACAATTTTTTATCAGCTCAAAATAAAGTTGTCGGAGCTAGTTTATTTTCTATTGGTTTATTCGGAGTACTTATTTATAATTTAAATCTTTATACTGGAAAAATAGGTTATTTAATAACTAATTTTAATTTAAAATATATAAAAGAATTATTTATTATATTACTTGGTAATTTTATTGGTAGTTCATTTATTGGTTTTATTTTAAGATATACTAGAATATATTCAAACTTACATGATAAAGCTTATTTATTATCAATTACAAAATTAAATGATAATTATTTAAGTATATTTATTCTTTCTATATTTTGTGGAATACTTATGTATTTTGGAGTAAATGGCTATAAAAAACTTAATGATTTTAGTAGATTTATTATTGTTTATTTGGGAGTAGTAGTATTTATTCTATGTGGATTTGAACATTGTATTGCCAATATGTATTATTTTTCTGTAGCTGATGTTTGGTCATTAAATACACTTGGTTATGTAGGCGTTATGATTCTAGGCAATTCCATAGGGGCATTTATTTTGCCAATTTGTAATAAAGCTATTAAAGAGTAATATTTACATTTATTTAACAAGTAAAAGGATTTTGCGTAATAGTAAGGCTTTTTTTTTTTTTTTTTTTTTCGGGTATGCTTATATAGTAACGTAAGAATATTATGAGTGAGTTTGTTAAACAAAAAAAAGGATGCGGTATATATGGAAAAAAAATAAAAAACAAGCATTAATTCTTAGTATAGTTGCAGTAGTTACATTAATTGCTTTGGTAGTTGGTGCTACATTCGCATACTTTAAAGCACAAGTGGGAACAGGAAGTTCTACGGAGGTTAAGGTTACAACATATACAACTGATATGCTAACATTTACAACAGGAAATGCTATAAGTTTATATGCAGACCAATCATCATTTGGTCAAGAAAAAGGAAGTTTATCTGGAGAAACATTTGCAAAAGCAACATTAGTTGCAAATAATAAAACAAATGAAGCAACAGATAACTATTATGTATATTTTAATATAGAAAATAATACATTCAAATATACATTAGGTGAGGATAAACCAGAACTTATATTAACAGTTACTGGACCAGATGGAAATGAAGTAACAAGTTTACCAGGACTAACTCATACTACAGTTCAAGATAGGGAAAAACAAAAGTATATCAGGTTTTGATGTTACAACAACGAATGGTATAATAACTATAGCAAATAAAGAAAACAATACACAGCAACACCAAGTAAAGAAGAACAATATACACTAAAGTTTACATTTGTAAACTATGAAGGTGATCAAACAGAAAATGCAACAAGTTCTTTAAGTGCAAAGGTAATGATACAAAAGAAAAAATATCACTTGCCAATATATGTAAAAATGGAAAAAGTTTAAGTTCATGTATAACTGCAATGGATGGAATAGATGAAACACTATATCATCATGATGCAAGCTTAACAAATGGAGCAAATGATAATTCATACAGATTTGCTGGAGCAAGTGATCAAGTAAACAACTATATATGCTTCGGATCTACACAAAATCCATGCCCAGCAGATAATCTATATAGAATAATCGGAGTATTTGGTGATAAAGTAAAATTAATCAAATCAGATTATGCAACAAGTGTGTTATTAGGTGCCGATGGAGATTACAGCAAGATGTATACTGCGACTGGTTGGGATATTTCATATTATAAAGGAAATAATTTAGCCAATGTAGCAGGATATACATGGAATATGACTAGTAAAAAATACATGGAGTACAAGTTTGTTAAACAAAACAAATTTAAATACAAATTTCATAAAAAATATAGGAACTGACTGGGCAGCTAAAATAGATGCAACAACGTGGAAAGTTGGGGAAATACTAGCGCTAATATTCTAAATCAACCATCCAAAACTGCATATCAAAATGAAATAGTAAGTCCAGTAACAACAAATACAACTGATAATGCAACAACATATAGTGCAAAGTTGGCTTAATGTATGCAAGTGATTATGGATTTGCAGCAGCACCAAGTGCATGGACAGCTAATTTAAATACTTATAATGGCGAAGCCATTAAAAACGTCAATTGGATGCATATGGGGCTAATTGAATGGACAATTTCCCGTGATGCGGACTATTCGTTCGGTGCGTTCAGTGTGGTTAGCAAAGGCGGCGTGAACAACAACGATGTTGGCTACCTTGCGTATGCGGTGCGTCCTGTCTTCTATCTCTCATCTTCCGTAACTTATGTCGAAGGTGATGGAACTCAAAGTTCACCAATTCGCATAAATTAGTGGCTATCAATCAATATTTTTATTCTTAATAAATTCAGTGAGCATTTTTGTAAGTGCTCTTTTTTCTATTCTTGAAACATAACTTCTTGATATTTTAAGATCATCCGCTATTTCTTTTTGAGTCATATCTTTAATATTATTAAGTCCATATCTTTTAATAATAATTTCTTTTTCTCTTTTATTTAATAATTTCAAATATTTTTTTTAAAAGATTAATATTATTTTTTAAATCAAGTGTTTCAAACAAATCAACATTTTTATCTTTAATAACATCAATTAAATTTATTTCATTTCCTTCTTTATCGTGACCAATAGCATCATTTAAAGATACTGTAGGTCCATCTTCTTTTGACTTCTAAAGTACATTAAAATTTCATTTTGAATACATCTTGCTGCATAAGTGGTAATTTTAGTTTTTCTATCACCATTATAAGTATCAATACCTTTAATTAGGCCAATAGTACCAATGCTTATTAAATCATCAGTCGTAGCTTCTTTAGTATCATACTTTTTTAACAATATGAGCCACTAATCTTAGATTATGTTCAATTAATTTATTTCTAGCTTCTTTATCACCATTTAACATCTTATTTATGCATATTTCTTCTTCTTCACTCGAAAGTGGTTCTGGAAAGACATTATTAGAATAAGAACCAGTAAAAAAAAGCATATCTTTAATAATATTAAGTAAGTTTAAAAACATAATACACCTCTTGGTAAATTATATATTTATTTAAATAAAAAATGCTACTTTTAGGTAACATTTATTTTAAATAAGAACTAAACTTTTGAAAATACTCATTAAATACTTGTTTAATTTTTATAAAGTTATCGTTGCTATAATATTTAGAATATCTTTCTATATCAAATATAGCAGGATTTTTTTAAGACATCTTTCCAATTCTTCTTAATAAACGAATAAGTAAATTCTAATTCTTCATTTGAAAGAGTAGCACCTTTTGATATAGCAAATTTATTTACATCATCTTTAGTTAGTTTATTTATATAAGCTCCGATTATATTAAACATTATTAATCACCTTAATATATTGTATGAAAAATATAAAAAAAGGAATACTAAATTGTATGAAGAGATATATATTTTTAAGTTCTATCATCATAATTTTTATTATATTTGGCATTAAGTTGGGGATTATTTTATCCAATTCTTCTTATTATGAAAAAAAACTAGAAGAAAAAAAACTAACATTTATGTTAGTGGTGTCAGTAGTCCAAGAGGTAGAATACTGATACTAATGGTAAAAGTTTTGGTGGATAATATTGGTGTTAAAACTATTTATTATAATAAAATAAAGGGGATAAAAACTATCGAAGAATTGGAAATTGCTTGGTCTTTAGAAAAAATAATTGATGTTAAAGAAGCATCTATTGATGAATTAAAAAAGAGTACTATCTAATTACAAATAATAATGGTAAAGATTTAATTACAAGTGATGAATATAGATTATATGAAGAAAGAAAAATAGGTAATGAAACATTAGAAAAGTTAAAACTTGAAAGAATAACTGATGATATGATTAATTATGATACAGATACAAAAAAAGTAGCTCATATATATAATTTAATGAATAAAGGTTATATCTATAGTAAAAAAGAAATTGTTAAAAATGTTAGTGAAGAAGAATTTGCTAAAGTAATTGAAAGTAATATTCCCGGTGTTACCGGTGAAATTACTTGGGAAAGAACATATCCTTATGGTGATACACTTAAAAATATCTTTGGTAAAGTGGGGCCAATAACTAAAGAAAATAAAGATTATTATCTAAATGAAGGTTATGAACTTACAGATACTGTGGGTTTAAGTTATCTAGAAAAAAGAATATGAAGAATATTTAAAAGGAGAAAAGGCTAAATATAAAGTAGAAAGTGATTATAAATTAGTTAAAATAGAAGATGAGAAAAAAGGAAATGACTTAGTTTTATCAATTGATATTGATTTACAAATGAAAGTAGATGAAATATTAAAGAATAAAATTACATTAAGTAAAAAAAGTATGGTAATACGGAATATTTTAAAGATAGTTATGCAATTATACGTAATCCTCTTTCTGGTGCCATTTTAGCTATTTCTGGTCAAAGATTAAATGATGATAATACATTTAGTGATATAAGTTTAAATACAATTAATAAATCTTATACCATGGGAAGTAGTGTAAAGGGAGCAACTATTGCAGTGGGTTATAAATATAATTTAATTACTCCGGGGACATATATTAATGATGCTTGTGTAAAACTTGAATTTATACCTCAGAAGTGTAGTTTTAAAAGATTAGGTAAAGTAAATGATTTAACAGCCTTAGCTAATTCATCAAATTATTATCAGTATATGATTGCAATTAATTTGACAGGTAATAAGTATAAACCAAATATGAAACTTAATGCTACTAAAGAACATTTTAAAACTTATAGAGATATGCTAGCAAGTTTTGGTCTAGGTGTTAAAACAGAAATTGATTTACCAGGTGAACAAACAGGAATAATTGGTTCAACAGTGGCAGATGACCTTCTTCTTAATCTAGCGATTGGACAATATGATACTTATACACCAGTTGAACTTTTGCAATATATAAATAGTGTTGCAAGTGGGAAAAGAATGGCTTTAAGTTTAATGAAAGAAATTAAAAATAAAGATAAAATAATACTAGAAAATAAAATAAATATTTTAAATGATGTTGATTTAAATGAAGAAAGTTTAACCAGAATAAGAGAAGGTTTGAGACTTGTTCAGTGAAGGAACTGGTAAGTTTTATGTTCCTAAAGGTCTTGATTTTGCAGGTAAAACAGGTACAAGTGAATCGTTTTTAGATACAAATAATGATGGTAAAGTTGATACTGCTACAATTTCTTCATCATTCGCAGGCTTTTACCCATCGGAAGATCCGAAATTTAGTATCGTAGTTATTACTCGAATGTATCTCATAAAAATGGTAAAACTGATGCATTCTACTTCGGAGCTAGTAAAATAACTAAAGATATAGTAAATTATTTAAATGAAAAATATTAAAAGTAATAAAAACATTTGACAAACATACAATAATGTTGTAATATATTGATGTTACTTGAAAAAGGAAAGAGATTTAGTATCCACCTGATTGCAAATAGCGATAGGTAAATGCCATGAAAGTATTTAGATTTATTTGATAAACTTTTTTGGAATGGGTACTAAATAGGTATCCATTTTTTAATGACGTTGGAGGTGCTTATTATAGCAAAGATAGATAGTAATGAACTACCAATCAATGAAAATATTCGTGCAGAAGAATTGATGGTAATTGGGCCAAAAATGGCGAAAAAGATGGGACTAAAAAACGTAAAGATGCTCTTACACTTGCTGGGTATGCTGGACTTGATTTAGTTTTAATGAATGGTAATGGCGTTCCTGCTGTTGCTAAAATAATGGATTATAACAAATATCGTTATGAAAAACAAAAAAAGCTAAAAAGAAAGTCAAAAGAAAGCAAGAGAAGCAAATAAAGAGATGAAAGAATATCGTTTGTCAGTAACCATCGATGTTGGAGACTTTGAAACAAGAAGAAAGAATGCTAAAGAATATCTTGAAAAAGGACATAAAATTAGAGCATTTATTCGTTTTAAAGGTCGTCAAATGGCAAGACCAGAACTTGGTAGAGATGTACTTCTAAAATTTGCAGATGCTTTAAGTGATGTTTCTGTAATTGAAACTGAACCAAAAAACAAGAAGGAAGACAAATTGCAATGATTTTAGCACAAAAAAGAAAGAAGGAAATTAGTATGGCAAAAAAGTAAACAAAAAACACATAAGTCAAGTAGTAAAGTGTTTAATAAAAAAAAAATGGTTCTCTAACTTATATGAAGTCAGGAAGTAACCATAAGACTGGAAAAGATACAGCAAAAGCAGTAAGACAAAGAAGAAATAAAGGAACACTAGCGAAAGGAGATAGTAGCAGATTAAAATCTGTTATCTAATCATGGAGGTGAATAAGTTATGGCAAGAGTTAAAGGCGGAAATGTTTCAAAAAACAGAAGAAGAAAAAGTTTTAAAAGAAGCAAAAGGTTATTTTGGAAGTAAACATAGACTTTACAAAACTGCTCAAGAACAAGTATTCCATAGTGGAGCTTTTATGCATTCAGAGACAGAAGACAAAATAAGAGAAATTTCAGAAAATTATGGATTACAAGAATCAATGCTGCATGTCGTGAAAATGAAATTAGTTATTCTAAATTTATAAATGGACTTGCAAAAGCAGGTATTGAAATCAATAGAAAAATGTTATCAGAAATGGCAATTGATGATCCTAAATCATTTACAGCATTAGTTGAAACTGCTAAAAAAGCTTTAAATGGTGAAGTAAAGGCTGCTAAAAAAAGAAGTTAAAGCAGAAACTAAAGAAGTAAAAGCTGAAAAGAAAGAAACTAAAAAAGAAGCATCTGTTGATTTAAGTTCAAAAACTTTAGCAGAATTAAAAGCAATTGCTAAAGATAAAGGAGTAAAAAGGTTACTCTACAATGAAAAAAAGATGAATTACTTGCATCTTTAAAATAGTGCTTGCAAAAAGAGTGAGTTTTAAATTATAATAAATATATGAAGTTTATTCTTGGTTTTGATATCTCCAAATCAATACTATGATTAAACCAATTAAGAAAGTAGGAGGAAAAAAATATTATGGCTTTAATGAAAGAAGAAAAAAGCAAAAATCATTAAAGAATTTGCTAAATCTGAAAATGATTGTGGTTCAACTGAAGTACAAATAGCAATTCTTACAAATGAAATTAATAACTTAACTGAACATTTAAAAGAACATAAGCATGATTATCATTCAAAAAAGAGGTCTACTTATGAAAGTTGGTCGTCGTAAAAAAAATTACTTGACTATTTAAAGAAAAATGATGTAGTAAGTTATAGAGAAGTAATTAAAAAATTAAATTTAAGAAAATAATTAAAGGGCACTTGTTTTTAGTGTCCTTTTTGTTTTAGAAAGGATGTATATGAAAAAAGTATTTAAATTAGATTTTGATGGAAGAGAAATAGTTGTAGAAACTGGAGAACTAGCAAAACAAACAAACGGAGCAGTTTTTGTTAGATATGGAGACACTGCAGTATTATCTGTTTGTGTAATGGGGAAAAATTCCAGTATCACAAGATTTCTTTCCGTTACAAGTATTATACCAAGAAAGATTATATTCGGTAGGTAAAATTCCTGGAGGATTTATTAAAAGAGAAGGTCGCCCAAGTGATGCTGCAACACTTGCGGCAAGACTTATAGATAGACCAATCAGACCAATGTTTGATGAAAATTTAAGAAATGAAATTCAAGTCATTAACACTGTATTATCAGTTGATCAAGATAATTCTCCAGAAATGACTGCACTTCTTGGTTCATCTCTATGTTTAGGTATATCAAATATTCCATTTGATGGACCAGTAGCAGGTGTTATAGTTGGATTAGTTGATGGTAAATTTGTTATTAATCCAACTGCAGAACAAAATGAAGTAAGTACACTACATTTAACTGTTGCTGGTACTAAAGATGCAATTTGTATGGTTGAAGCTGGTTCTAAAGAAGTGAGTGAAGAATTAATGCTTGATGCCTTAATGTTTGCACATGAAAATATTAAAAAATTATGTGAATTTGAACAAAGTATTATTGATGAAATAGGTGTAGAAAAAAGTAGAACTACCTAAAGCTGAAATTGATGCAGAAATTGAAAGTGCAGTTAGAGACTATGCAACAGCAGATATGCTTGCAGCTATTCAAATTAAAGAAAAGCTAGAAAAATATGCTAAAATAGATGAAGTTAAAGAAAATACAATGGCTCATTTTGAAGAAGTTTATGCTGATGATGAAGATAAAAATAATAAAATGGCTCAAGTATCTAAGGTACTTCATTTAATCGAAGGTGGGGAAGTTCGTCGTCTTATTACTGATGAACATATTAGACCGGATGGCAGAAAGATGGATGAAATTAGGCCACTTTATGCTGGTATAGATTTACTTGCAAGAACTCATGGTTCTGCACTATTTTCAAGAGGAGAAACTCAAGTTTTAGCAACAACTACTTTAGGTGCCCTAGGGGAACATCAAATTCTTGATGGATTAGGTATTGAAGATACAAAAAAGATTTATGCTTCATTATAACTTCCCACAATTCTCAGTAGGTGAAGTTGGAAGATATGGATCACCTGGAAGAAGAGAAATTGGTCATGGGGCTTTAGGTGAAAGAGCACTTGCTCAAGTTATTCCATCTGAAGAAGAATTTCCATACACAATTCGTGTTGTTAGTGAAGTTTTAGAAAGTAATGGTTCATCAAGTCAAGCAACAATTTGTTCTGGATGTCTAAGTTTAATGGCTGCTGGTGTGCCAATTAAAGCTCCAGTTGCAGGTATTGCTATGGGACTAATCACAAGTCCAGACGGAAGTAAATACACAATTCTTACTGATATTCAAGGTCTTGAAGATCACATGGGAGATATGGACTTTAAAGTTGCTGGTACTCGCGAAGGTATTACAGCTCTTCAAATGGATATTAAAATAAAAGGTGTAACAAAAGAAATACTAGGTGAAGCACTAGCTCAAGCCAAAAAAGCTCGTATGGAAATTTTAGATGTAATGGAAAATACAATTTCTGAGCCACGTAGTGAAGTAAGTAAGTATGCACCTAAGATTGAAACATTTAGTGTTGACCCAGAAAAGATTAGAGATATTATTGGTAAGGGTGGAGAAATGATTACTAAAATTATACTTGAAGCTTCAAACGTAGCAACAGTTAATGATAAAGATGCTGTTAAAGTTGATCTTGAAGATGATGGTAGAGTAATAATTTACCATACTGATAAAGATATAATTGCTAAAACTAAACAAATGATACTAGATGTTATTCGTGAAGTTGAAGAAGGAAAAGTATACACTGGTAAAGTTACAAAAGTAGAAGACTTTGGCTGTTTCGTAGAACTTTGGCCAGGATGTGAAGGTTTAGTACATGTATCACAACTTGCTTGGGAAAGAGTAGAAAAACCAAAAGATATTGTATCTGTTGGTGATGAAATAATGGTTAAATCACTTGGATATGATAATCGTGGAAGATTAAATTTATCTCGTAAAGAATGTTTACCTAAACCAGAAAAAAAGAAAATCCTAAAAATAAAGATTAATTTTAAACTCAAAACGAACCTACAATTTTAGGTTCGTTTTATAATTTAAATTATTTTCTCTTTCTTGTTAAACTTGTATAACTTTCAAATATACTTCCTGTATCTCTTAAATAATCACAAACAGTATAAGAATTATTTAATTTTTTTTAAAAATTTTTCAATTTCTTCATTGTCATAATTTAATCCATATGATAATAAGAATCTATTTATAGTATCAATATTTTTTTTCTAAAACGCTTTCATAGGAATTGCCTACGAAATGATAATAACCTGGATCTACTAGATAGAAGTTTCCATTATATATATAATTGTCAGGATTTTCCAAATCTGCAAGTAATAATTTATGATTACTTATTAAGTCAACTTCTTTATACAACTTAGAAAATAAATATAATAAATAAATAATAGGATAATTAACTAATGTTGAACTAGTCATTGGTTTATTAGTCTCAATATATTTTGTAGTATAGCCAGCATAATTATCAAATTCATCAAATACAAGTCTTCTTGGAAGTAATATATATTTTGTATGTATTTGTGTCATTTTTTTCAGCAGTTTCAATATTTAACTTATTATATTTTGAAAATATCTTAACTGCTTCATTACTTTTTTTTATTTAAATATACAACACCTTCAAAACCTTGTCCAATTTTTTCTTGTCTGGAACAAAAGTTCTTTGTTTTCACCGATAAAATATTCCATATTATTTTACCTTCCTTCTAATCAATCCAATAAGTGTTTCATCCTCTTTTGCTTCATCTTTTAAATAATCACATATTGTGTAATTACTACCTCTTTCTATTAATTTGTTTTGAATTTCTTGTATTCTATCCCATAAAATAGTATAGTTTATAAAAAGTATTAATTTTACTAATATTTTCTTTTTAATATTTCTTCTTTATCTTTATCACTAAAATAATATAAACCAGGATCTATTAAATAATATGATCCATTAAATATATAATTTCCATCAGAAAGTACGTCATTTATACAAAGTCCATATTTACTCACTTCATAAGCATCTTTATATAATCTTATTAATATAGCTGTCAATGTTTTTAAAGTGTATTTTTGTACATCTAGTTCCTCAATTTCTTTATTTTTAGGAATATATGTTGTAGTGTATCCTAGATATTTTCCATTTTCATCATATACAAGTCTTCTAGGAAGAAGAATATAATTAGTTGGAATATTACATAAACGTAAAGCACTTTCTTCACTTAAGGAAGTAATCTTATTTATTTCATTATATTGTATTTTAACAGCCTCATTAGTATCTTCATTATAATAAACTTTTCCTTCACATCCAGAACCTAAAAATACTTTCGGCGTAAATACATCCTTAGTATCACCTATATAGTACATAACAAAACACCCCTTTGTTTAGCTAATATTATACGCTATAATATGGCTTTTTGTCAAATTTCGAAGTTCTTTTTTATAAATATTGACTTCTTAAATAAGGGCACAAGTATATAAATTTTATTTTTAGTTCTAGTTAAAGCTACATAAAATAATCTTCTTTCTTCAGCATAAATATATGTTTTATCTGATGGATGAAGCTCTTCGATTAATTTAGAATTAACTATTTTATTGGGAAAAACCATACATATCATCTGTCATATTTATGAGTATTACATTATCACTTTCTAAGCCTTTTGATGCATGAACACTCATAAATTCTGGAATATTTCCATCACTAAACTTATTTATATCAAAGTTATTTCTTCCTAGAACTAAAAGAGAACCTTTGTTTAATAAACTTTTGTATATCTTATTAAATGATTTTTTTTGGTTTATATAATAAATAAATTCTACAGGTTTATCAATATGTTTATTGCTAATTAATTCTTTTTTTTATTTGACTTTTTGTTTTTCATTACAAATTTTGAACTTATATTTATTAGCTCTTCGCTGTTACGATAGGTATATTTTAGCTTTAAAATAGTGGAATTAGGTATTAGTTTAGTAAAATTCAAAAATATATTTAAATTACAACCTGAAAAGTGATATATTGATTGATAATCATCACCGACACAAAAGAGGGTAGCATTACTTATATCTCTTATTTTATTTATTAAGTTAAATCTTATATTTGATGTATCTTGAAATTCATCTACAATAATATATTTATATTTAGTAGGTTTATTTAATACATTAGTTGCTTTAATTATTAAATCATCAAAATCAAAAAGAATTACTAGAAACTAAATCATTTTCATATATATTTTTAATAATATAGCTATATTTACTTAAGAAAGAATCTTCTTTAAATAACTTTTTTAAAATCATCTTTAGTCTTATTGTTAGTTTTAAATATTTTAATTATAGTAATAATTAATTTTTGAATTCCTTATAATCATAACTATTTAAAAAAAATCTTCATAATTATATTTTCTAAAGTATTTAAGTATTTCATTAATATGTTCATTACTTTGTAAACTTTTAAAAAATTCATCAGTTACAAAATCTAAATAAGAATCACTAACTAATTTATAATTTATATGATATTCATCTAAAATACTCATTGCTAGTTTATGGAAAGTCATAATATTTATTTTATAGTTTATTCTTTTACTCAGATCATTTACACTTTTATTTGTAAATGATATAACTAAAATTTCATCTTCTTTTAAATGCTTTTCTTCGATTAAATATTTGATTTTTTCAGTGATTGTATAAGTTTTACCAGCTCCAGCCCCAGCAATTAAAAAAGTAAATTTTTATCGCATTTTATAGCTTCGAGTTGATATTCATCTGGTTTCCTTTTTTTTATTGTCTCTTTGGTAAAATAATTTTATCATATTGCAAAAAAAGAAGTCTATACCTTATAATAATTTTACGAGGTAAAAAATGAAGTATGAAACAATATTAGAAATAGATTTAAAAAATTAAAAAATAACATAAAAAAACTTGTTAAAAGTTATGATGATTATAAATATAAAATAGTGGATTTAAAAGATAATGCGCATGGTATGGGATTTGGCATTGTAAATACACTAGTTAACTATGGTATTAATTATTTGCTTGTAGGTTCTTTAAAAAGAATCTTTAGAGGTAAGAAAGCTTAATAAAGAAGTGGGAATACTTGCTAGTTATTATGTTACAATGGATGAAATATATGATTGTATCAATAATAACATAAATATCACCATTTACAATAAAAAATATATAGATTTATTATGTAGTTTAGAATTAAAGGATGATTTAAATGTTGAAATATTAATTGATAATGGCTCTAATTTACAAGGGGTAAATAAAAAAAATGATTTAGAGTATATTATAAATAAAATAAATGAAACAAAACATATTAAACTAGTAGGAATATATTCTGATCTAACATCTTTTGGTATTGAAGACAAGTTTTATTATAAAGAGGTAAATAATTTTCTGAAAATAGTAAAACCATATATAAATAATGATTTAATTATTCATTTAAATGAACCAATTATGTATCATAATAAAATAAAATATCTAAATGGAATTAGATTTGATTTATCAGTTTTAGGTATTGAAGAAAACATAAATGATGATATATTTACAAAAGGAAGAATTAAAAAAATAGAAAAAAGAATATGGCACTTTAGAGTTTCCTAATATAGATTTAGAATTAATATTTAATATAACTAGTGAAGTAATGGAAGTAAAAAAAGTAACTAAAGGTACACTAGTGGGAAGAAGTTATATTGCTAAAGAGGATATGTACGTGGGTATAATACCTATTGGTCATAAAGATGGTATAACAAAATCTATAAAATATGTAGGTATAAATAAATATAAAAGAGAAATACTTTCTGATGATATAGATAAGTTATATGTTAAAATAGATGAAAATGTCTTTATTAAAGATAGGGTATATATTTTAAATGAAGAAAGAGATATTTATGATTTTTTAAAGAATTTACATACTAATAGATATTATTTAATGAGTATTTTAAATAGAAATTTAACTAAAAAATTAATTAATGAAGAAAAAATAATGATAATTTGCTTTAAAATGGGCAAAAGTGCTTAATTCAAGTTGATTTTTTTTTAGCATTTGTTGTTATAATGTTCAAGGAGTGATAGAGAATATGGCAGAATATAATGAGTCATCGATTAAAATATTGGAAGGTTTAGAAGCTGTTAGAAAAAGACCTGGGATGTATATTGGTTCAACTGATAAAAGGGGTATGCATCATTTAGTATGGGAAATTGTAGATAATGCCATAGATGAAGTTATAAATGGTTATGGTAATTATATTAAAGTAATTATCAATAAAGATAAAAAGCATAACAGTTGCAGATAATGGGCGTGGAGTACCAATTGGTATGCATGCATCAGGTAAAAAGTACACCAGAAGTTATTTATACAATACTTCATGCTGGTGGTAAGTTTAGTGAAGCTGGTTATAAAGTTTCTGGTGGTCTTCATGGTGTTGGTAGTAGTGTAGTTAATGCCTTATCAAAAGAAATGCAAGTAGTCATTTATCGTGATGGACTTATTTCATCAATTGAGTTTGAAAATGGTGGACATGTTAAAACCCCACTTCATACTGTAGGCAAAAGTACTAAAACTGGTACAATAGTTAAGTTTTTACCAGATGCAGAAATATTTAAAAATTGTAATTTTTCATATACAACAATTTGTGAAAGAATGCAAGAATCAGCCTTTTTACTAAGTGGTCTTACTATCGAAGTAATTGATGAAGAAGATAAACATCAAGCAAAATTCCATTATGAAAATGGATTAACAAGTTTTATAGAATACATGAATGAGGGTAAAAACACCTTGCATAAAGTTATAAGTTTTAGTAATACAAAAAGTAAAATTGAAGTAGATATTGCCATGCAATATACGGATACTTACAATGAAAATATCTTATCATTTGTTAATAATGTTAAAACTAGTGATGGAGGAACTCATGAAGTAGGTTTTAAAACTGGTATTACGAAAGCATTTAATGATTACGCCAAAAATAACAATATTTTTAAAGCTAAAGATGGTACTTTAGATGGAAGTGACGTTCGTGAAGGATTATCTGCAGTTATTAGTTTAAAGGTTCCTGAAGAATTACTTCAATTTGAAGGTCAAACTAAAGGTAAATTAGGAACACCAGAAGCAAGAAGTGTAACAGAAAGTATTACTTACGAAGCATTAAAATTCTTCCTTGAAGAAAATAAAGAAGTAGCATCAACTATTCTAGAAAAAGCCATGAAGAGTAAAGTTGCTCGTGAAGCTGCTAGAAAAGCTAGAGAAGATGCAAGAAATGGCAAAAATAAAAGTAAAATTGAAAAGAATCTATCAATGAAACTTGCTCCAGCTCAAAGTAAAAATCCCAAGATAAATGAATTATTTATCGTCGAAGGTGATAGTGCCGGCGGTTCAGCTAAAGGTGGAAGAGATAGAAAATTCAAGCAATACTTCCACTTCGTGGTAAAGTAATAAACAGTGAAAAGCATCTTTAGATGAACTTATTAAAAATGAAGAAATAAATACATTAATTCATACAATTGGTGCAGGTATTGGGCAAGAATTTGATGCAACTGAATCAAACTATGATAAAGTAATAATTATGACCGATGCCGATGTTGATGGAGCACACATTCAAATTCTTTTGCTTACATTCTTTTTATAGATATATGCGTGGTTTAATTGAACAAGGAAAATTATTTATTGCGATGCCACCACTTTATAAACTTGATTATGGTAAGAAAAAGTTTTATGCATATACTGATGATGAGCTTAATGAAATAAAACTTAATAATACGGGAAAATATAGTATTCAAAGATATAAAGGGTTAGGGGAAATGAATCCTGATCAACTTTGGGAAACAACAATGGACCCTGAAACAAGAAGTTTAATAAGAGTAAAAATAACTGATGCAGCTCTAGCGGAAAAACGTGTAGAGGTTTTAATGGGGGATAAAGTAGAACCTCGTAAAGAATGGATTAATGAAAATGTTGAATTTACTCTCGAAGATAGTTATAGAGCAGAGTAAGGAGGTTTAAATGGATATAGTTAAAAAAAAATTGAAGATTATAGCTTAGAAGAAATAATGTCTTTACGATTTGCAGCTTATGCCAAAGAAATTATTCAAGATAGAGCTATTCCAGATGTAAGAGATGGACTTAAACCAGTGCAAAGAAGAATTTTATATGCAATGTATAAAGCTGGTAATACCTCTGAAAAAGGTTATATAAAATGTGCTGCCACAGTTGGGGATGTTTTAGGTAAATTCCACCCACATGGTGATTCATCCGTTTATGATGCTATGGTTCGTATGAGTCAGTGGTGGAAACAAAATCATATTCTCGTAGATATCCATGGAAATAATGGTTCAATGGATGGCGACCCACCTGCAGCATATCGTTATACTGAAGCAAGACTTGCTAAAATAAGTAATGAACTTTTAAAAGATTTAGATAAAAACACAGTTGCTTGGGCACCAAACTTTGATGATAGATTTTTAGAACCAACTGTTTTACCCGCTAAATTTCCTAATTTACTAGTAAATGGAACAAATGGTATTTCAGCAGGATACGCAACAAATATTCCTCCACATAACTTAGGTGAAATAATAGATGCTACAATCAAAAGAATTGATTCACCAAATTGTTATTTAGATACTATTTTAGAAATAGTTAAAGGTCCAGATTTTCCAACTGGTGGTATAGCTTTTTTGGTAAAGATGGAATAGTAGATGCTTTTAAAACTGGCCGTGGTAAAGTAATTGTTCAAGCTAAATATGAATTTGTAAAAGAAAAAAGGTAAAGAACAAATAATTATTACGGAAATACCTTTTGAAGTAAATAAACAAGCATGTGTTGCTAAAATAGAAGGTTTAAGAATAGATAAAAAAATAGAAGGCATATCAGAAGTAAGAGATGAAACTGATAGAACAGGTATAAGAATAGCAATTGATTTAAAAGCAAATGCTAATAAAGATGTAATTATGAAGTATTTACTTAAAAATACTGATTTACAAATTTCTTATAATTATAATAGTGTAGCAATAGTTAATAGAACACCAAAAAAACTTTAGGTATTTTAGAAATACTTGATGCATACATTGCTCATCAAAAAAGAAGTTATAACTAAAAAGAACAGAATTTGATTTAGCATATTACACTAAAAATTATAATATAGCAACTGGACTTATTAAAGCTATTTCAATCCTTGATGAAGTAATTGCTTTAATACGTGCTAGTAAAAATAAAAGTGATGCTAAAATTAATTTAGTTAATAAATATAAATTTACGGAAGAACAAGCAGAAGCTATTGTAACATTACAACTTTATAGATTAACAAATACGGATATTGTAGTTCTAGAAGAAGAATGTGAAAAACTAAAAAATTTAATCGAGGAATGTAACAAAATACTAGAAAGTGAAAATGAACTTAAGAATGTTATGAAATCAGAACTAAGGGAAGTAAAGAAAAATTATGCTGTACCAAGAAAAACTGAAATCAGAGATGAAATCGTAGATATTAAAGTTGATGCTAAAGAAATGATACCTGATGAAAATGTAGTTGTGGTAGTTACAAATGATGGTTATGTAAAAAGAGTAAGTACTAAAAGCTTTAAATCAAGTGATGAAGAAACAACTTTAAAACCAGGTGATTATGTAACTGCTAAGTATTTAACATCAACAAGAAGTAATTTACTTTTATTTACCAATTTAGGAAATTATTTATATGTTCCAATTCATATAATTCCTGAAACAAAATGGAAAGATTTAGGCAAACATATAAGTAATACTATTATGATTAAAGAAAATGAAAGAATAGTTGCAAGTTTAATAATGAAAGATTTAGATAAAAATGTAACATTATTTACTAAAAATGGATTAGTTAAACAAGTAATGCTTAAAGATTTTGAAGTATCGCGTTATTCAAAACCAATGACAGCTATTAAGTTAAAGGATAATGATGAATTAATTAATGCTGATATTTCTAAAGATGAAGTATTATTTGTAACTAATAATGGATTATCACTAAGATTTAATACAAATGAAATACCTGTTGTAGGCACTAAAGCAAGCGGGGTAAAAGGTATTAATCTAAAAGATGATTATTGTGTATATGCCAGTCCAATAAATAAAGAAGAATACTTAAATATATATACAAACTTTAAAACAATAAAAAGATTAAAGTTATCCGATATCTCTAGTATTTCTAGGGCTAAAAAAAAAGGAAGTATGCTATTTAAAAAAGCTAAGACTAAAGATTACAAAATAAATTTTGTTTATTTAACTGAAACTAAAGATATTAATCTTTACAGAATAGATACTGATTTCCATGAACTTAAAAATAGTGAAATACCAATCATGGATTTAGCATCAACTGGAAGTAGTGTTAAATATAATTATGATTTATTTACATTAAAAAAGAATTAATTGATTTAACTAAAGACACTCCAGAAGAACCAAAAGAAGAAGCACTTGAAATAAACCAAAAACCAAGTAAAAAAAGAAGAACAACTATCTTTTGCTTCATTCATTGATGACTTTAAAATATAGGACTGAATTAAATTCAAAGTTCCCGTAAATAAAAAACGGAAACTTACAATTTTATTTTACATACAACAAAATAGACTTTACAGAGTACAAAATATGTGTTACAATGTAGCCATAGGAAAGGTGGAAATCGGCCCGGCCACGCACTATATGTGAGATGTAAGTCAGTGGGCCACTTACTTCCTAGAAAAACAGCTTAGGCTGTTTTTTTTCTATATACAAAGAATAAATTATGTGTTACTATATACCTAAAACGAATTGAGGTGTTAAAATGACATTTAGTGAAAATGTGTTTTTGATAAGTATATCTGCAAATGAAACAAAAGGAAAGCCAATAAAGATTTATTATAATAGTTTAAAGAAAAAAGTTAATATTGCTGCAAAAAATAATTTGGGGCAACTTGAAAAAAGAAATGATAAATTTTAAATATATAGAGAAAAATAATATAGTAGGTCGTGTTACATTTCCAAAATTTAATTTAAGTAAAGAACACCAAGATGTGATATTAACAAATGAGAGATTTGTACATATTTATTCTAGACACCCAGAGGTAATAAAACATGTTGAAAATTTAAATACAATTTTATCTATGCCAGATAAAGTTTTAAAGGAAAAAGATGAAAATGTTATTTGGGTGATTAAAAAAAATTGACAATAATGTTAAGGTAACATTGAAAATGAATTCAAGTTGTGATGATAAAAAAGTAAAATCTCAATAATACAAATGCAATTTATGAGTAATAAAGAAATAAAACGTATGATAAAAAAGAACGGGTAAAAAGAAGTTTATAGTAGAGAAAAATAGGCTGTCGAGAAATTATTTACTTAATTTTCCGACAGCCTATTTTATTTATTTTCTTTAAAAAAATTTTCAAAAGGAACATTTAACACTTTACTAATCGATGCAATAACAGAAATAGAAAAGGTTTGTTTTACTTTAACACTTTCAATATTAGCTATTAAGCTTCTTGATACATTACATAGTTCCGCAAGTTTTTCTTGACTAATTCTTCCTTCTTCATCAGCATAAGGAGAATTATTAAATAACCTATAATATTTAACATTTTTAGATATCATTTTATATATTTTATCTAATTCATCTTCAGTTATGCCTGTATAAAGTTTTTCTTCAATCATCTTAACCACCTATATATATTATTCTACATATAATGACAAATTTAAATTGATTATTTATAGAAAAACATCTAATTATAGTAGACAATATTATTTTGAAGTGTTAAAATGATATTGTAGTAAAGTAGACATGAATAAATATATTGATTTTTCAAATACTATTTATAGTGTGTTAAAAGGAGTAGTAAGTTTATGAAAAATAATAAACAAGCAATGATATTAACTTTGGTAGCAGTAGTTACATTAATTGCTTTAGTCTTGGGAGCAACATATGCATATTTTCAAGCTCAAACAGGAGCAGGAAAATCAACAGATATTAATGTAACAACATATACAACAGATGTATTTACATTTGCAACAGGTGATGCTATAAGTCTAGAAGCAGATCAAACAACCTTTGGAAAAGACAAAGGAAGTGTAAATGGTACAACGTACGCAAGTGCATTATTAACTGCAAATAATAAAAATAATAATGCAGTAGAACATTATTATTTATATTTAAATATAGAAAATAATACTTTTACTTATTCAGTTCAAGATAATAAACCCGAACTAATAATGACCATAACAGATAAAGAAGGAAATGAAGTAAAGAATATTGAAGGATTAACATATACTGAAGTTACAGATAGAACAAATAAAAAATATCAGGATATGATATAACAACTAAAAGTGGACTGGTAACTATTTTTAATAATAGAGAAATCATAGCAGAACCAAAAGCAGAAGATAAATGGAATATAACTATAACTTTTGTAAACTATGATGAAAATCAGAATGGTAATGCAGGAAAAAAGTATGAGTGCAAAGGTAATGATACAAAAGGAAAAGATAAACTTATTAGCAGATTATGTAAAATCACTATATGTAAGTAATAATGGTGAAAATAGTATTTATTATCATGATAGTAGTCTCACAAACGGAGCAGGTGATAATAGTTACAGATATGCAGGCGGTGATTCATGTACTTTTAATAATGCAAATGTTCAGGGTGCTTATAGTGATGCAACATTTGGTGCATCAAATGAAACAGATTGCCAAAAAGTATACACAATTAAAAGTGATGCAATAACTCTTTGGACGGATAATTCAATAACAAGATTATTATCAGATGAAAAACCAGTAACATGGACAGATGGCGCATGTAAAACTATGAATGGCGAAAGCATTAATATTGGTTTTGTTGATGGAAAATTTAATCCAGTTACAGAGGCTACATGTAAAAGAAAAATCATATTTAGTTAAAACAGATAAATTAACAGCTCGAGTAGCAAATTTAAATATGGAATATGTTGGAGTTGGGACGTGGAATAGTGTAAATAATTTTGTATGTTTTGGAACAAACACAACACCATGTCCAACAGATAACTTGTATAGAATAATCGGAGTATTTGGAGATCAAGTAAAATTAATTAAATATGATTATGCAAATAGTAATTTACTTGGAACGGATGGAGATTATCAAGATTCAACAACACCGAATGCATCATATTATAAAGGAAACTTAATAACAATAGATATATATAATTGGAATTATACAGCAAATAATGCCGCTTCGAATACATGGAGTACAAGTTTATTTAATAAAACAAATTTAAATACGAATTATTTAAATAAAATAGGTACAACATGGTCAAATTTAATTGAGGATACTACATGGAAAGTAAGTGGACATACAACAAATGCTGTAATACCAAAAGCAATGTATACTGCAGAAATATCAAATGCCACAAAGACATATGGACCAGAAAATGGTACATCAAAAATAGGATTAATGTATGCAAGTGATTATGGATTTGCGGCAGCCCCGAGTGCATGGACATCAAATATGAGTTCTTATAATAGTTCATCAACAAAATCGGTGAATTGGATGTATATGGGATTAAATGAATGGACAATTACGCCTATTTCTTCGGACAGCGGCAATGTGTTCACTTTAGGCGGCGACGGCTATTTGAACTTCAACTACGCGGGCTATGGGTATGGTGGCCGTCCAGTCTTGTATCTAAAAGCTTCTGTAGCCTATGCTGGAGGATCTGGAACTAAAGACTCACCAATAACTTTGGTAGTATGATAGCCTTAGGTTAGCGCGGATGGCGGGAGTGTCCGCCCCGCGCCGCCGATGCTAAGTTATCAACATAAATATAAAAGTATAATAGAAAGTCATAATTTTAAAATGTTTATGGCTACATTTTGTTACACTTGCATTATCCCATAGTAAAGTAGACTTTACAGAGAACAAAATATGTGTCACTATGGCTAAAAATACATTTGACAAACATAAAAAAAAGTAATATAATCAAGAAGTAATTGATGAAGAAATTATCTAAGTAGTTAATTTAATACTTTCTACAGGAAATTGTAGTTATAAACTGAGAGCTACAAGAAAAAGGTAAATTAATGAATTTCAATAATGGAGTCAAACCGTGAAAGAGCGTTAATCTAATGAGATAGTAGAAATACTATGAAAAAAGGTGGTACCACGAATAAGCTTCGTCCTTTTAAGAAGCTTGTTCGTGTTTTTTATTTGTATCAAAGAAAGGATTATTATGAAAGAAAGATTAGAAGAAATTAAAACTAAAGGTTTAGAAAAAAATAGAAAATGCTAAAACTTTAGTAGAACTTGAAGAAGTTAAAAAAGATTTAACTGGTAAGAAAAGTGAACTAGCCGAAGTATTTAAAAATATGGGTAGCTTAAGTGCTGATGAAAAAAATCTGTGGGAATGCTTACTACTGAAATTAAAAATGTATTTGCGGAAAAATTATCTAGAAAGGAAGAAGAAATTATTTCAAATATGAGTGTTTTGGATAGACCAATTGATATTACTATTCCAGGTGCACCGGTAAAAAGTGGAGCTCTTCATCCAATTACCCAAATGCGTAATGATTTAAACGAAGCTTTTGCTTCCCTTGGTTTTGAAGTATATACTGAAGATGACATAAGCAGTGAGAAGTATGCTTTTGATAATTTGAACTTTGCTAAGGATCATCCAGCTCGTCAATCAATGGATACATATTGGATTGATGGAACAGATGATAAAGAAGGTGCAGAAAAGTTATGTTTAAAACCTCATTTAACAGGTGGCTCAGTTAGATACTTACTAAAACATGGTGCACCAGCCAGATTTGTTTATCCTGGTAAAGTGTTTAGAAATGAAACAACTGATGCTAGACATGAAAGAGCATTCTATCAATATGAAGCATTAATTGTAGATAAAGATATTTCATTTTCATCTGGTATGGTTATGATCCAAACAATACTTGAAAAAGTATTTGGTAAAAAAAATAAATACTAGAATGAGAGAAGGTTTCTTCCCATTTACTGAACCCGGTTATGAAATTGATATGGAATGTTTAGTATGTGGTGGAGTAGGTTGTAAAGTATGTAACCATAATGGCTGGATTGAAGTTATGCCTGGTGGTGTAATTCATCCAAATGTCTTAAAATCTGCTGGATTAAATCCAGATGAATGGACTGGCTTTTACATTAATATTGGTTTAGATAGACTTGTAATGATGCGTTATGGCGTAGATGATGTAAGACTTTTCCATAGTAGTGATTTAAGATTTTTTAAAAGAGTTTAAGTAAGGAGGATAAAAAATGAGAGTTAGTTTAAATTTAATAAAAAATATGTGGATTTACCTAAAAATATAACTAATGATAAAATTGCTTATGACATGACCCTTAGAACTGTTGAAGTTGAAGGAGTTGAAAATGTCGGTGAGAAGTTCCATGATATTATCGTTGGTAAAATTTTAGAAGTAAAACCTCACCCAAATGCTGATAAATTACGTGTTTGTATTGTTGATATTGGTGAAGATGCACCTGTTCAAATAGTTTGTGGTGGCTCTAACCTATATGATGGTGAATATGTAGTTGTCTGTAAGCCTGGTGCAGTAGTAGTTTGGCATGGACAAGGGGAACCAGTAAAAATTGAAAAAACTAAAATGCGTGGCGAAGAATCCTTTGGTATGATTTGTGCTGCTGAAGAAGTTTTCTTAAGTGATTTCTTTCCTCAAATGAATGAAGCTGAAATTATTGATTTAAAAGGCATAGATTGTGTACCTGGTGATAATATTGCTGATGTTCTTGACTTAAATGATACTATTTTAGAAATAGATAATAAATCTTTATCAAATAGACCGGATTTATGGGGACACTATGGTATTGCTAGAGAACTAAGTACTATTTATAATGTACCACTAAAAAATTAGAAAGCTATGATATAGATAAAAATTTACCTAAATACAATGTTGAAATTGAAGAAACAAGTAAATGCAGTAGATATGCTGCGGTAGAAATAGATGGAATTGATGAAAGAAAATCTCCAATTTGGATGCAAGCAGCTCTAGTTAAATGTGGGCTTAGACCAATAAATGCCATCGTTGACATAACAAATTATGTAATGATAGCAACTGGACAACCACTTCATGCTTTTGATAAAACTCATGTCGATGGCGAAAAAATAGTTGTTAGAAATGCTAAGAAAGGTGAAGAATTATTACTTCTTGATAATAACTCTATAAGCTTAACTGAAGATGATTTAGTTATTTGTGATAAGGATGAACCTTTAGCACTAGCGGGTATTCGCGGTGGTAAAAAGACTCAATTTTACCTGATACAAAAGGTGTACTTCTTGAAGTAGCATCATTTAGTGCAACAGCCATTCGAAAAACTGGCAAAAGATTTGCTGAAAAAACAGATGCTTCAATGCGCTTTGAAAAAGGAATTGATACACAAAGAGTTGATGAAGGCTTAAGTTTAGCTCTTACTTTAATAAAAGAAATATTCCCAGAAAGTAAGATTGTTAAATATAATGATGTATGTCCAAATGCAACAAAGAAAAATGTTATTGAAGTAAGTAGAAAATTTTTAAATGAAAGACTTGGTAAAGTAATAAGTGATGACGTAATTAAACAAATACTTACATCTTTAGGTTATGAAGTTACTTTAGATGAAGACGTTTATACATGTGTTGTTCCAACATATAGATCAACTGGTGATGTCACAATTAAAGATGATGTTATGGGGGACATAGCTCGAATACTATCATTTGATTCATTTGAAGCTAAACCAATAACAATTACATTAGAACATTCCATTAATCAAAGAAAAGTTTTACTTGAAAAAAAGAATTATGGAATATTTAGCATATAGATGTGGTTTTTATGAAATATTTACATATCCATGGATTGATGAAAATACATAAATGCTGCAGGAATAGATACTTCTGATGCCATAAGGCTTGCAACACCACCAGCACCAGAACTAGCAATACTTCGTAAATCACTTATACCAGGTGCTTTTAGAAGCAATTTCTAAAAACTTAAGATATTATGATGAATTTAAAATATTTGAAGTATCTGAAGTTTATAAAAAGGCGACTATAGACCATCAAGTAATGATGAAATACTTCCAGTTCAACATAAATCTTTAACTGGTGCTATCGTAGGTAAAGATGCCAAGAAAATATTCTATGAATTAAAAGGTGTTTTAGAAAATATGGCAAGATACACTCATATGGAAGCTATAACACTTGAAAAATGTGAAAAAACCAAGCTGGGCAGATATTAATGCTTATTTAAGTATAAAGTTAAATGATGAAGTAATTGGTTATTTTGGACTTTTTAAATGTTAAAACAATGAATGAATGTAAAATAAAAAGAACAAATGTGGCTATATTTGAACTTAATTTAGATAGCCTAGTGCCATTTGCATCACGTGATAATAAGTATGAAAAAATACCTGAACTACCTTTAGTAGAAAAAGATTTATCTATTATAGTTGATGAAGATGTAAGCTGGGGAATCATACATCAAACTGTAAAAAATAAAGTAAAAAGAAGTAGAATTTGTTGATGTATATCGTGGTAATCAAATTCCTGAAGGTAAAAAATCAGTTACTTTTAAAGTTAGAATGATAAACGAAGGAAATACCATGACAATGGAAGAAATAAATGAAAAAATGGCAAGTATCTTAAAATCACTTGAAAAAGATGCGGTGCTAAACTAAGAGAAGAATAAATATTAAATGTGAAAAAGTTTTTTCACATTTTAAATTCTTAAAAATATTATTTAATAAAAATAATATTTCTTGCGTTTATTATATGAAAAAGTTATAATTTAAAAGGAGGTAAATTTATGAAATATCCAAGATTTATAAGCAAAAAAAAGTATAATTGGTGTTCCTGCACCATCAGATGGAGCAGATAGTAAAGCTAAAATAAATAGATATAAAAATGCCTGTGAACGATTTAAAAAACTTAGGATATGACATAGTCATCTCAAATAATTTATATAAATCAGATAAGGGAAGAAGTAGTAGTGCCCAAAATAGAGCAAATGAAATAAATGATATGTTTAAGTCAAGTATTGATTTTATATTGTGTGCATCAGGTGGTGAATTCTTAGTTGAAATACTTCCGTTTGTTGAATTTGATCTTATAAAAAAAATAATCCTAAGTTTGTTGCAGGATTTTCTGATCCAACTGGACTTTTATATGTGATAACTACAAAATATGATATTGCTAGCATATATGGGAAAAACTTTTCTAATTTTGGAAGCAATATACTCCATGAAAGTGAAAAAAACTTTTTAAAATTAATGAAAGGTAATCTTGACCCTCAAGAAAGTTACCCATTATATGAAGATGAATACATAAAAAAGAAACTGGTTTAGAAGGTTATAACTTAGATAAAGAAGTTATTTGGAAGACATTAAATAATGAAGACATAAATATAAAGGGAAGAATTATTGGTGGTTGTCTTGATATAATATCAGAACTATCAGGTACTAAGTATGATGGCGGCAAAGAATTTACAGAAAGGTATAAAGAAGATGGTATAATATGGTATTTTGATAATTGTGAGCTTTCACATGAAGAAATCATAAGAGTACTTTGGAAGTTTAATGAACTAGGATATTTTAAATATACAAAAGCTGTTATATTTGGACGTTTTGGGGGGTAAATAACACAAATATTGGTTATAATACTAAAGAGTGTTTAAAAGATTGTATACTAAACAGTTTAAATATTCCAATAATATATGATGCAAACATATCTCACAAAGGTCCAAGTATGAATATTATAAATGGTTCTATAGCAAAAAATAGAAGTAAAAAATGGTAAAGGAAAGATTGAGTTTATTTTAGAATAATATTATATGGGTGATTATATGCAAGATTTTATATTTATGGTACTTAACAAGTATAGTTATTTTGGAATTTTTTTTTTCTTATATTTATAGAAAATGTATTTCCTCCGATACCATCAGAAGTAATACTTCTTTTTAAGTGGATTTATGACAAGTTATACAAGTCTTAATGTTATACTTATGATAGTTTTCTCAAGTTTAGGAAGCTTACTTGGTGCTATTTTACTTTATTATATTGGTAAAATATTAAATAAAGATAGATTAAAGAAAATAGTACGTGGTAAAATAGGAAAAGTTTTATTTTTAAAAAAGAAAAAGATATTGATAAAGCTGATGCATGGTTTGATAATAAAGGAAACAAGAGTGTATTTTTCTGTAGATTTGTGCCAATAGTTAGAAGTTTAATTTCAATTCCAGCTGGTATGAGTGAAATGCCAATGGTAAAGTTTATAGTTTATACTTTTTGTGGTTCTCTAATATGGAATACAGTTTTAATATGTTTAGGTCATACATTATCTGACAACTGGAGCATAATGCTTGATATTTTAGATAAATATAAAATCATCGCTATAGTTATAATGCTATGTATATTTATTTATGTACTGTATAGATTTTATAAAAATAAGCCAAATAATTAAAGACAAAAGAATAAAGAGGTGTTATAATATTTGTTATAAGTGAGGTGTTAATATGGATGGAGTTACACTACTTCCAGCAGATAGGTATGTAGTTATAAATAAAACTATTTTAACAGATGCTGATCGTAAATATTTAATTTCTTTTTATGAACCTATCATTGGACACCTTGCCATATCTTTATACCTTGTTTTAATTAATGATCTTGCGGAAAGTAAAGGAGTTTCCAGAGATTTTACTCATCATCACTTAATGAGTCTTTTAAAAACTCCTTTAAAAATTTTAAAAGAAGCCCGTGAAGCTTTAGAAGCCACTGGTTTACTTAAAACATATTTTAAAAAAGGTGATGTAAATAATTATATTTATGAAATATATTCACCATTATCTCCGAGTGAATTTTTTTAATCATCCAATTTTAAATATAGTTCTTTACAATAATATCGGAGACAACGGAATACGAATATTTAAAAAACAATATCAAAAATTAAAAGTTGATACTAAAGAATATATTGATATTACTAAAAAATTAGATGATGTAATGGAAAGTGGTATAAATGTATCAGTAGTAGATGTCAAAGAAAGAAGTATTAATGATATTGAAGTTAAAGACCAAGTAGATTTTGATTTAATTTTATCAAGTATTCCAAAGGGAATTATAAATGAAAAAGTATTTACTAAAAAAACTAAAGAGTTAATTAATAATTTAGCATTTATTTATAAAATAGATACATTAAAAATGATTGAACTAATTCGTAGTGTTTTAAATGAATATGGTATGATAGATAAAGATAATTTAAGAATTAATGCTAGAAAAATGTATCAATTTAATAATGGTACTTTGCCAACTTTAATATATAGATCACAACCAGAATATTTAAAAACACCAGATGGTGATAATTCAATGCGCGGTAAAATTGTTAAAATGTTTGAAAAACTTAATCCCGTTGATTTTTTGAGAAACAAATATGGCGGAGCAAAACCTACGAATAGAGATATTAAATTAATAGAAAATTTAATAATAGACTTAGAGATGCCACCAGCAGTAGTTAATGTTCTTTTTAGATTATGTTTTAAGAAAAAATAATAATAAGCTTGCCACTAATTATATTGAAACAATCGCTGGACAGTGGAAAAGAGCAGGACTTAAAAATGCAAGTGAAGCCATGGATTTCGCCGAAAAAGAAAATAAGAAATTTACGAAGAAGTTAGATACAGTCAAAGCATCAAAAGAACCAGTTTGGTTTAATAAAGTAGAAAAAATAGAAGAAATGTCTGATGCTGATAAAGAGGAACTAGAAAATTTACTAAAGGAGTTTAAATAATGGAAAAAGTTAACATGACAATTGGTGAAAAAATTGAAAAAGAACTTAATAAAGAACTAGAAGAATCATTAAAAGATAGTGATTTTTGTTCCCTTATAAAAAGATGTAAACTTCCTAAAGAAGTAGTTTTAAAAAATAATACTAAACTTATGGATACTGTTGATGAACTTAAAAATTGTAAAAATTGTAAAGGTTTATTCATGTGCAAAAAACAAAGTTGAAGGTCATGTTTTGTATCCTCTTTATGATGGTTCATTAAAATTTATTTATATGCCTTGTAAATTTCAAAAGGAACTCGAAAAAAAAGATGCATGAAAAAAGAAAGTAAGTTAAATGAAATAAGTAATGCTAGAATGAAAGATATTGATATTAATGATAAAAATAGAGTTAAAGTAATTAAATGGCTCAATAATTTCTATGATAGTTTTGAAAAAGTTAATACTTTAAAAGGTTTATATCTGCATGGCTCTTTTGGAAGTGGTAAAACATATTTAATCGCCGCGCTTTTTAAATGAACTTGAAAAAAAAACAAAGATGCAAGCATTGAAATTGTTTATTTTCCGGAAGTACTTCGAAATATGAAAGAAGATTTTAGCTTAGCACAAGACAAAGTTAATTATTATCAAAATGTTGATATTTTATTAATTGATGATATCGGGGCTGAAAAAGTAACAGAATGGGGAAGGGATGAAATACTTGGTACAATTCTTCAGTACAGAATGAATAATAAACTTACGACATTTTTCACTTCGAATTTAACTATTGAAGAGTTAGAAAATCATCTAGCAACCACTAAAAATAGTGAAGATAAAGTAAAAGCTAGAAGAATAATTGAAAGAATAAAAACAATTAACTGAAGATATGGAACTTGTAAGTATTAATCGAAGAAATTAAAAAAATTTAATTTTTACTTTTTAATTTATAAGTTTTTGTGGTATTATATAATAAAGATATGGTGATTAGTGATGAAAGATTTAGAACCAATTTTAAAATATGAAGAAGAAAAGTTTTATTTTTTGCAGGATAAAAAGGAAAATAAAAGGTGGAAAGAAGTTTTCAAAAGAAACTATTGGTACAATAATTATTAGTGTTATAGTTCTTTGGCTTATGTGGTATTCATTTTATCCGTTTTATGTATGTTTTGTAAACTATGATGAAGGTCATGGTATAGTAACTGAAACAAAAGAAAAAAGAAGAAGAAATACCAACAACATCAGTAATAGTAAATGATACTTATAGTTATATTGATGCTACAAATAGTAATGCTTTAAGTAATGCTTTTGTGGAAATTTATTCAGGACTTAATGTAACTGGTGATAGTATTGATAGCAATTAAAATTTGCCATAATATTTAAGTATCTTGGTATTACTTGTGAAAATAATGAACTTACAACAACATTAGATAAAATAACTAGTGCTGCAGAAAAAGTATTTAAAGATACATCATTTGTTCAAAATATAAGTAATTTAAATGGCCAAAATATATATGGTTATAATGTTACTTTTGAAAATGATGGTTACAAAATTACATTAGATGCATGTAATGCTTCAAATGACTATACTTATAAAAAAAATAAATAAGGTTACAGCGAGTGAAAACTATTTAAATATTTATGAGTCATTCGGATATTTTGTATCTAATGGAAATAATAGTTATAATGTTTATGATAATGCTTTTAAAGCAAAATGTTTTAACTACTTATTCAGGTAATGTAAATGATTTTAATAATACTGATTTATTAAAAGAATATAAATGGACATACAAAAAAGATGCAAAC